>Ga0193726_1000114_pt1 | contig 124147 bp, 100 predicted proteins | sample H2c1metaG_FD_144928 | JGI IMG/M metagenome (GOLD analysis project Ga0193726, IMG submission 144928) | Soil microbial communities from a riparian zone of the East river system, Colorado, United States - H2c1 | ecosystem: Environmental > Terrestrial > Soil > Riparian zone | place: USA: East...
CTGCGGTCCATTTCCAGCCCGATCGACGGTGATTTCTCTCCCCTCGACGCGATCTCCATCGTTAAGAATTATGGCCCGGCATGGAGTAGGATAAAGGCCGTGACGGAAGATGTCCGGTTCACTTCTCCCACAACCAGCTCATCACGCTGGAAATGGACCGCAGGTGCGTACTGGTTCTATCAGGACGATCCGAATAAACAGGCGACGCGTTATGGCAACGATGCCAACCTGCTCGGGGTAGGGGATTCGTTGTTCTCGACCATCTCTACGACAAAATATCATAAATGGGGTCTGGCCTTATATGGCCAGGCCAGCTATGCGCTTACGGACCGGCTCAATCTGACCGCCGGGATGCGGTACGATTACGAGCACCAGATGGAAGATGTGCTGGGAGAGTATCAGCATGATCCCAGTCCCGACCCGATCGTGGTCCGTCCAGATACGGCGGGGACCGTGGCCTTCCACGCCTTCTCGCCCAAACTGTCGCTGGATTATCATGTATCGAAGGCCGCGATGATCTACCTCGTGTACAGTCGCGGCTTCCGGACGGGCGGGCTGACTCCTTTGTCATCCGACCCTTCACAGCCACCGCTGGTCGGCTTCCGGCCGGAATACAGCAGCAATTATGAAGCGGGTATAAAAAGCGACTGGCTGAACAATGCCCTGCGTCTGAATGCGGATGTCTTTTATACCCATATCAATGATGCCCAGGAGCCGACCCTTGTGCTGCCCGATGCGATCACGATCACGAAGAATGCGGGCAGGCTGAATAACTGGGGCGGAGAGGCGGAACTGGCGGCAACGCCATTCAGGGGAATGGGGATCGTCTATAATTTTGGCTATACACATTCCCGCTTTGCCAACCTGAAACTATCCCAGAACGGATCGGCCGTTGATCTGGCTGGCAAGCGGCAGGTCTTTACCCCCGATATTACTTCCCTGCTGGCGATCCAATATGTTCATCCGATCGCGGGACAGTGGCAGGCCCTGGTGCGGGGCGAATGGAAAACGATCGGCACCACCTATTTCGACCTCAACAACCAGATCCGTCAATCGCCTTACTCCCTCTTCAATGTGCGTTGCGGCGTAGCGGACAAAGAGCTGGAGCTGATGTTCTGGGGCCGCAACATCGGCAATAAGAAATACCTCTCCTATGCGTATGATTTCGGCGCTTATCATCTTGGCGATCCCGCGACCTGGGGGGTGAGCTTCTTTGTGAAGATCCCCGGACGGTAAGGCCCGGGGATCGTGCTGGATGGACTGCGGCTGGGCGGGTCGGTTGGGACCAGGCTGGGCTTTACTTCGCCTTGCGGATATAAATGCTGCCGTTCATATTCTTCATCAGCATCTCGGGACCACCCCCATTGATCTTGCCATACACCCAGTCTTCGATGGTCAGGCGGTACATGCCGGATTCGCTGCTCCTTTTTACTTTGGGTTCGTTCTTGTCGATGTCCACATCGAAGTCGCTGTAGATGCCGCCACGGTCGGATTTCAGCTTGACATTCGCCTTTATATCCGCGGGGAAGGTGATGTCGACATTCCCGTTCAGGGTAGAGAATGCCATTGGCGCCTTCGGATCGATCTTAGAAAAAGTGACGATCACATTGCCATTCACCGTATTGCCCACCACGGAGCCGGAGATATTGTTACAGTCGATACGGCCATTCACATTCGTGATCTCCATTTCTCCGGCGACATTGTTCACGATGATATTGCCGTTGTTCACCGTTCCGATGTTGAGCGTAGTCTCCCCTTTGGGGATCTTTATCATCAGATCGATGGGAGATTTAAAGGAATTCGAGCTGATGGTGACTTTGTTGTTGCGTTCTTCGGCCGTAAGTTCCATCCCGCCGCCGGTAGCGATCCGGTGCATGCCATTGGAGCTTTCCCGGTCTTCCGATCTTCTCTTCCTTTCTTCGCCCACCGCATCGATGACGATGTCCTTTCCTTCATAGGTGCTCACGGTGATCGAGCCGCTGATCAGATGGACTTCCAGTTTAAAGGCCTTGCCCGGCTCGCTCAGTGGCACGACCAGCTGTTCTTTATTATCGGACTTTTCTGATTTATCCGATTTTTCGGTCTGGGCCATCATGCGGCCGGAAAGGATCATCCCTACTACGAACAAGCCGGTGAGCCTTAAACCTGCGCGCATCGGGCCGGTGATTTTCGGACTGGCGAGTCTCGGGGCAGTGATCTTTAAACCATTCATTTCTATCGTTTTCATATTTCTGTTTTAAGATTGTTTCTTAATATAAATATTCCCGTTGAGTGTCTCGAACTTCAATTTTTTACCACCCGTACCGATCCTCACCTCCCTGTTCTTGCTGATCTTGTACACGGTGCTTTCTCCATTCGACTCCTTGTTCTTCGTGACTTTGAACGGCAGCACTTCGGTATTGGAGAAATCGGTATAGAATGCGCCGTTCATGCTCTTGAATTCGAGGTCGGCGGACAGGCTTGTAGGATAAGTAATATTCAGCTCGCCATTTATCGTGTTGTAAAAGCAATCATCCGGCGGGACATTCAGGTAATTGACCGTTATGGCTCCGTTGACGGTGCGGATATCCGAGGCGCCTTTGGCATTGGCTATCGATATGCCGCCATTGACATTGTGTACTTTCAGGGAGCCGGCCACATCTTTTACGGAGATATTTCCCTTGTTGACGGTGGACACGGCGAGGTTCATGGCAAAGGGAACTTTTACCGTGAACTCGAGATTGTACCGGTAATCGATATCCCGGTGATGCCAATCGTCCTGGCGGTTACGGTAGCTGTGGGGGCGGGAATCCCAGGGCTCGGCGATATAGCAGATGATGGTGTCGGATGTCTGCTCGAATTCCAGCCTGAACTCTTTCTTGCCGGTCTCGAGGTCGTCATTGGTCTTGGCGGAGATCGTCTTATTGATCTCGATGACGACCTTATCGCCGGAGTAGCCTTCCACCCGGATGGGTCCTTCGATGTTGTAAATGGCCAGCACGCTGCTGGCTGCCGGTGCCTTCAGGGTAAATTCCTTGCTGATATGCTCGTTAAATTCCTGGGCATTGGCCGGGACCTGGGTACAGCAGAGTACAAGCCCCATCAGGAAGGGGAAAAATAATGCTTTCATGCGTTTTTTTTTAGATTAAACGGGAAATGGTTTGTTCGATCTTGCTCCTCACCTGACCGTTCAGGTCTTTCTGGAAGAGCAGTTTTTTAAAGGGTTGCACGGAACGCCGCTCCTGCAGCTTGAGCATCACATCCGCGAGGGCCGATTGTACCAGGGGTGATTCCTGCTGGACGATCGACTGGACCAATCCTTCTCTCACCACGGGATCATTGGCGAAATGCGTCAGCGCGTCGAGGGTCATCAGGCGCACGTTCACGTTCGGGTCATTGTTGAGCGTCTCGAGCAGGGCATCGGAGATCCGCTTGTTCACGCCACGTATCTCATTCGTATAGCTGACACCGCGGATGCGCTCCGAGGCGGAAGGGTTTTCCAGCAGCGACAGCATCACCATTTCCTTCATCTCGTGCACCTGAGAAGAGAGCGTATCGATCTGCTTCTTTGCCGCAAAGTCAGGGTCCGGACCTGGATTACGGTGATCGAGCAGATAGCCGCCCGTCAGTCCCATGACGACGAGGATAAGGCTGTAGGCCAGTGGAAATCTCGGCTGCAATGCCCAGAGCTGCCGGAATCTTTCGAGGATGGCCGCCAACGGGTTCCTTTTTTCTTCCACCGATCTTTTGTAGGTGTCGAGCATGGCGTGAAACCGGACCGGCATGGCCGCGGAGGGTTCGGGAACGGGCATTTTCCCGATAAGATCCCAGACCTGCTGACTGGCTTCCAGCTCCTGCCTGCAGGAAGGACACTGGGCCAGATGGATCTCGAACAAGGTCCGTTCGTCAAGGGTCATCTGGTGATTGATCCAGCGGGTGATCTGCTCTTTATCCCGTTCACATTTCATGCGCTTTATTTTAGTTTACGATTTGCAGGTAAATATTCTTCAGGTGATGGATGGCCCTGTGTATCCTTACCCGGACGGCCCCTTCGGTCAGATCCATGATCCTTGCGATCTCGTGGTATCTCAGGTCCTGGAACCGGCTGAGGATCAGGATCTCCCTGTTCTCCGTGCTCAGGTCTTCCATGGCGTTGAGCAGGGCCTTCCACTCCTGTTTCTTCTCGACCAGGTCGGCGGGCGATGGGCCGCCGCCGGCTCTTTCCTCGAGGCCTTCTTCTCCCTGCCCGCTGGCGCTGCTCTTGTTCTTTTTTAGATGGTCCTTCAGCACGTTGCGGGCGAGGTGATACATCCAGGTGATGAACTCGCCGCTGCCGTTGAAGGTATTCCGGTACCTGAGCATGCGGTAGAAAACATTCTGTACCATATCCTCGCTGGATTCGCGCTGATGGGTCATGCGGAACAGGAAGCCGTAGAGGGGCCGGTGATGGCGCTCGAAGAGCAGGGCCATTTTGTCCAGGTCCCCGGCCTTTACTTTCAGCATGATGGCGTTATCAGACAATTGATCCAAGCAGGTCGGTTATAGTATGAATTAATCCGGCGGACCGTCGGGTAGTCGTTCAGGGCCGTTTGGCTGCCCGGACAGTCCGCTGTAAAAGGAAACTCCGGCAGGCCGGAAACGTTACAAAAAGTAGGAGATTTTTTTCAGAATTGCCGCTATTTCGGTGTGGGAGACGCCGCAGGCCTCTAATTATACCCAAAAGTCCAGGTAAATATATCATCGTGGAGCTGATCGTCGACGATGAGCTTTGTAGGCAACCGAAGGCTGTTATAGGTGTAGATATGGGTTGCGGCCTTACCGGCGATGGTAAAGGTGGCGAGGGTGTTCTTGTTGAAAAACGCCTCATAGTTCAGGAAGGGGTCCATCCCGAGAAGGTTGCCGTTGTTGAACAGGCAGAGCATCTTCCAGGGATTATCCTGGCCGCCGTAGGTCGCTGTCCACTCGTTCAACAGCTGTCCTCCCTGGGAATATTCCTGGATATCCGTGATATTCCCAGCGTTGACGGTGTATTTGTATGCGCCCTGCAAGATCGGGGAACCCCCCGACCCCAGATCGGAGTAATAGCTTTTTTTCGAAACGACCCCATTGGTATATTCAAAATAATAATTTTCCCTCGACCCGGCCAGATTGTAGCTGACCTGCGTCAGCACGCTGTTGTCATCGTAGGTAAGGAAGGCGGTGGTGCCGGGACCATAGGAGGCATGTTCGGCGATGGTCGTGATATTGCCGGAGCCATCATAGGAGGCTACCAGCGTATCATGGTTGATGCTGTCGGTCAGGGATACGATCTGGCCCGATGGATTGTAGGAAATAAGATATACGGTGTCGTTGCTGAGATCGGGATCGGCGCCCTGCTGGATCCTGACCAACTGACCCTGCGATGGTCTTGTGCCGCTCTCCATGCTTTTTTCTTTTGTGCAGGCTGCGAAGACCAGGGTTACCGGGATGAGGAGTCTGAGCAGGGTGGATGTATTCATGCGGTAAAACGATTTATAATGATAAGCGTCGGCAAAGTTAGGGGGTAGAGTGATAAATTCTTGTTAAGTACCGGGTATTTGCCTATTTTAATCGCATAAAGCCTCTTCTTTTATGGATAATCACCTCGACCGCAGAAAATTCCTGGCATCGGTAATGGGAACATCTGCATTGACCATGGCAGGAATGGCATTTGCCACTCCATCAGCAGTCGCCACCGGGGATCTGCCCCCTTTTCAAAGATCCTTCCCAGCCGTAAACGGTTTAAAAACGAGCCTGAATGCTTTTTGCTTCAATGCCTCTCTTCTGGCTGGGACGATGACGATCCATGACGCGCTTGATTTTTGCGCCGTTGCGGGATTTGAAGGGATAGATATCACGGGTTATTATTTTAAAGGCTATCCACAGCCGCCTGCCGATGAATATCTGTTTGACATAAAAAGAAAGGCCTTCGGACTGGGGATTGGAATAAGCGGAACGGGGGTCCGGAATGATTTTACCATCTCCGATCCCGCCAAACGGGAACAGGAAGTGAAGCTGGTAAAGAGCTGGATCGAAGTAGCTGCAAAGCTGGGGGCGCCGGTGATCCGGATATTTGCGGGCAATCAAAAAAATGAAGGCATCTCAAAAGAACGGGTCACGGAATGGATGCTGAAGGATATCCAGACCTGTGTGGACTATGGAAAACAATATGGCGTGGTCATCGGATTGCAGAATCACAATGATTTTATCCAGACGGCCGATCAGGCGGTCGGCATGATCGAAGCGATCCATTCCGTGTGGCTGGGCCTTATCCTGGATACGGGCAGCTTCCGGGTGCTGGATCCCTATGAAGAGATCGCCAGGGCGGTGAAACATACGGTCAACTGGCAGATAAAAGAAAAGGTCTTTATCAACGGGGTGGAAACGGACACGGATATGCGCAAACTGATGGAGATCATCAGGTCGTCCGGTTATAAGGGGTATCTGCCGATCGAAACGCTTGGCGATGGCGATCCGAAAACAAAAGCGCTCGCCCTTCTTGCAAAATTGCAGAAATCAATGACCTGACCCTATTGCAGCCAACACAATGAGCCGACCCTATTGCGGAAATCAATCAAATGACCTGACCATGAAAAAGATCAACTGGGGTATTATCGGATGTGGGGACGTTACGGAAGTAAAAAGCGGTCCTGCCTTTAACAAAGTGGCGAACTCAGCGCTGGTGGCCGTGATGCGCCGCGATGCCGCAAAAGCGGAGGACTATGCCCGCCGGCACCATGTGCCCCGTTGGTATGCGGATGCCGCGCAGCTCATCAGCGATCCGGAGGTAAATGCAATATATATCGCAACGCCGCCGTCTTCCCATGAAGAATACACGATGGCTGCCCTGCGTGCGGGAAAGCCCGTGTACGTCGAGAAGCCTATGGCGAACGATCATGCAGCCGCCACCCGTATGGCAGCTGCTGCTGCCGCAAATAACAGCAAGCTCGTCGTGGCGCATTACCGCCGGGAGCAGCCGAGGTTTAAAAAAGTAAAACAACTGGTCCAGGACAAGGCCATCGGCGACATCCTGCTTTGTCGGCTTGAGTTGTCCAAGCCTCCGATGACCGCGGAAGAGATGGCGGACCCGAAGATCGGCTGGCGGGTGGTGCCAGCCACTGCCGGAGGCGGGCTCTTTCACGACCTTGGCACGCATCAGCTGGACCTGATGGTCTATTTTTTTGGGGCCGTGCAGAAAGTGACGGGCATCGCCACCAACCAGGGAGGCCTCTATGCGGCGGATGATCTGGTGGCCGGGAATATTTTGTTTGAGAACGGGATCGCCTTCAGCGGTACCTGGTGCTTCAATGCGGCTGCGGCTGTAGAGAAAGACCATTGCGAGATCATCGGGACGAGGGGTAAGATCGGCTTCTCTGTTTTCAGCGGTCATGAGCTCACTCTGCTGGCCGATGGGGAGACTTCCGTGCAGAGCTTCGACCCGTTGCCGCATGTGCAGCAGCCGATGATCGACGCTACGGTGCGGTATTTTTTAGGGGAGGGGCCCAATCCCGACAGCGGCGGAGAAGGAGCCGAGGTCATGCGGCTGATAGAAGCGTTCGTGGCGCGCTAGGCCGGCAGGGCCAGCGACAGCCTGGCAGAGGGCCCGCCGTCAAGACCTGCGCAGGCGCAGGCGCGATTGCTGCGTTGCGGCAATGTGGCGATGTGGTGGCCAGCACTCACCCTTTCAACCCCTTCAGGTAGCGGATGCTCTGCGGCACCTGCTCGTTCACGTTATTGCTCTCGTCTTCGATAAAATAATGTTTGATCCCGAGCTTCCGGGCTTCTTTCAGAATGTTGGGGATATCGACCTCGCCCATGCCCAGGGGCACGTCGTTTTCCGGGCCGGTGAGACCGGTGAGATTTTTTGGTGCGCCCTTCCGCAGATCTTTCAGGTGCATCAACTTCCAGCGGCTGCCGTATTTCTTCAGCAGGGCAACGGGATCGCCGCCGCCAAACTGGATCCACATGATGTCCATTTCAAACGATACATATTCCGGATCGGTGTTCTTGAAGATATAGTCCAGCAGGGTGCCGTCTTCGTATGGCTGGAACTCATACCCGTGCGCATGATAACAAAAAATGAGCCCATGTTCTTTGAGGGTCTTCCCGATACGGTTGAAATCCGTCACCGCCTGCTGCGCATTTGCAAAGCTGAGCACGCCGTTGGAATGGGGTATCCAGGCGCACATGACGTAGTTGGCGCCAAGGGCCTTTGCCTTGTCGATGACCGAGTCGGGAGACTTGACCAGCTGATCATAGCCGGCGCCGATAGAAGGGATGCTGATGCCCCTTGCATCACAAAGTTTCCGGAACTCTTCCGGCGGCATGCGGCCGCCCCCGCCTTCCAGCTCTGTGAATCCCATCATCTTTATCGTATCCAGTGTCTTCGCTACGTCGATGGGGAAGCTTTTACGGTAGGTAAAGGCCTCTACGCCCAGCGGTGCGGTGTATAAGGGCTTATCCCCCTGGGCCTGGACGGGGTTCCTGGCGGAGAGGAGGAAGGTTGCTGCTAAGAATAGGACGATACACTTATTCATCTGGGTTGTTTTAAATATTGACGGGTATTCTGTTCGGTTGTCGGGTTGTATCTGGCAAATATCCGGCCCGATCGCTGGACGGGGCTCAGATATTTCCTTTCTTCAGTTCCTCGATGGCGTGGTTGGCCGAGCGCGCCGTCATGGCCATATAGGTCAGGGTAGGGTTCTGGCAACTGGTGGAGGTCATGCAGGCGCCATCGGTGACGAATACATTCTTGCAAAGATGCAACTGATTCCACTTGTTGAGCAAAGAAGTTTTTGGATCATGGCCCATGCGGACGCCACCCATTTCATGGATATCGGAGCCCGGAGGAGATTTCGTGTCCTCGACCTTTATATTGATGAACCCCGCTTTTTCAAACATTTCCTTGCTTTGTTCGATATAATCCGCCACCATTTTATCATCGTTGTCGCTCCATTCGCAGGACATGACGATCTGCGGGATGCCGTATTTATCTTTCAGGGTCTCGTGCAAACGGATATGGTTCTTTTCCACGGGTACGCATTCCCCCATCATCCAGGAGCTGATATGCCAGTTGCCCAGTTGCGGATGCAGAAGGTTCTCCCGGAGCTGATCGCCGATCATGTGGGTGTCCGAACCGGCGCCCCGGCCGCCCCCGATGCCGATGGCATAGCCACGGAGGAAATCCGTCTCCTGCTTTTTTACATTTCTGAAGCGGGGCATATAGGCATTGCTGGGGTTGCGCCCATCCGTTGTTTTATCCCGGAACCCTTCATAATCCGCGCCGCCTTTGCCGCGGTAATTATGCCAGGAAAAAAATTTACCCATCAGCCCATTGTCATTCCCAAGACCGGTAGGAAAACGACCGGATGTAGAATTCAGTAAGATCGCATTGCTGTTGATGGCCGATGCATTTACAAAAATGACGGCGGCATAGAACTCGATCATTTCCTTTGTGACGGAATCGACGACCTGCACGCCGATGGCCTTGCCTTTCTTTTCATCGTAGATGACGGAGTGGACCACCGAATGGGGCCGGATGGTAAGATGGCCCGTATTGATCGCCCAGGGCAGGGTGGAGGCATTGCTGCTGAAATAGCCGCCGAACACACAGCCCCTGTTGCACATGGTCTGGTTCTGACATTTGGTCCGGCCTTGCTGCTGATGGATGGCCTGGGGATCGGTGAGATGGGCGCAGCGCCCCTGGATCAGATGACGTTCGGAGAAATTCTTTTTCAGGCTGTCTTTGAAATACTGTTCGATACAGCTCATCTCAAACCCCGGCATGGTCTGGCTGTCCGGTAATTCAGGCAGACCGTCCTTGTTGCCGGCAATGCCCACGAATTTTTCTACATAGCTGTACCAGGGCTCGAGGTCCTTGTACCGGATGGGCCAGTCTACGGCAAATCCGTCCCGGGCCGGTCCTTCGAAATCGAAGTCGCTCCATCGCTGGGTCTGTCTGGCCCATAACAATGATTTGCCTCCCATATGATAACCCCGGACCCACCGGAACGGCTTCTCCTGGATAAAAGGTTGTTCATCATCCTTCAGGGCCCATTGTATCGTCTCTTCCCGGAGGAACCTCGCTCCCTGATAGTCTTTCCGCTGCGCGATGGGCAGCGTACCCCGGTGGGGGAAATCCCATGGCGGACGGGAGGCGGTGGGATAGTCTTTCACATGCCTGACCTCACGGCCTCTTTCGAGGATCAGTGTTTTCAGTCCTTTGTCGCAAAATTCTTTGGCGGCCCATCCTCCACTGGCGCCCGAGCCGATTACGATGGCGTCATAAGTTCTTTTCTTTGCGGAGTCGGTGTTATTATCCGGCATAGTCTTACGCTTTTACGGTGATGCAGCCATAATAATGACCCGGGGCTACTTTATAATGATAATACTCTTCCATTACTTTCTGCGAGGTATTGAAGCCCCGGATGGTCTCGCTCTTGATCAGCTCGAAAAAATCCTTTTCCTCCTTATTCTTCGAATCCTGCAGTTTCAGCAGGAGGGCCTGTCTTTGCTGCAGGGTGCTGGCGGCAAATGAATGGCCATACCCCTTCCTGGCCGATGCGTCGAGGGCCAGTAATTGTTTCTTCACATTGTCCTGTACGGGCTGTTCGTAACAGTCGTCGATCATTTTTTGTAAGAATTTATCTACACCCACCGACAAGGCGCCGATGGAAGCGCCCGCGGCCCCAGCTGAAATTTGGGCGCTTGCGGCTGCTGCGGAGTCTGCGGCGCCCGGGGAACCTGCCGTGGCTGAGACGCCCGCGGAACTTGTCGCGCCAACTTTGCCCGCGGGGATGATCGCATCGGTCGCTCCCGCGAGGATATCCTGCTCGTCAGGGGAAAAAGAGGATGGGTGGGTGCCTGCCTTCGCGTCCTTTTCCTTGCCGGGGGTATTGCAGGCCTCCATCCAGAAGGGGAGGGTGATCAATCCGCCGGATGCGATCACGAGGTTCTTTACGGCGCTGCGTCGGTTCATATGATTCGCAATTGTATTTTGAGGATGCGGGTGATATAGGAAATATGCCGGTGATGAAGTTAAGAATCCGCTAAGCGCCGTGCTGATACTTTTTATTCTTTTGCTGATACTATTTGGATCATCTTGTAGGTGGAGAAATAAAATTAAAACTAACTTAATGGATTGTTGAGCAACCTGCGTTAAAAGCAGGTGCTAAAACAAATTGCTAAAAATCTCGATCCCTGATCGGTGTCCAAAAAAATAATCACATGAAAATTATCTTCTTGTCGGCGATGATGTCGACGATGCTGTTGGCGATGCTTTCTTTTTCAGTTGCCGTGAAGGCTGGAACGCCGGAAACTGCCAAGGCCCCGGCGCCAGAGATCGCAAATTCCGTAAGGTCGGTGAAGGCCGGAACCGCGGCGCCGGAGATCGTCTTTATCCGCAGCAACGGGGACTCTGTGGGCCTGTATGATAAATTCGAGATCAGCCTTGGAGTGAACGCCGAATTCGTCAATCCCTTCGATCCGGACGAGATCGATATCACGGCCGTCTATACGGCGCCTTCGGGCAAACGATGGGAGATCCATGGATTCTATGATTATTCGCGTGGCACCCTATGGAAGGTCAGGTTCTCGCCGGATGAGAAAGGCGTATGGAAATATACCGTGCAGGTCACCGATAAGCAGGGAAAGACCAGCAGTCAGCCAAGGTCTTTTACGGCCGTTGCCTCTTTGAATAACGGGCCATTGCGCGCGGCATCCAACAAACGATATCTCCAGCACGCGGATGGTTCTCCTTTTTACGGTGTAGGGTTCTGGTACAACGATGGATATACGGGCTTCAATGCGGGGCAGGTGAAGCCCGAAGTACTGGACAATTTAAAAAAGCTGGGCGTGAACTTTATCGGTTCGTTCATCACCCCGCTGGAAACACCTGGCAGCGGGCTCGGCAGATATGATCAGAATATCTGCGGCCGGCTGGATGAGCTGCTGAAACTTTGCGAGGACCGCGATATGCAGCTCAGCCTCAATCTCTGGTTCCACGCTTTTCTGTCCGACACGGTGTGGGGTGGAGGAAATATCCGTTGGTATGCAAACCCTTACCGGCAGATCACGGCGGCAAAGGATTTCTACCGGAGCAAGGAAGCTTGGAAATATCAGGAAAAATTATACCGGTATTTTATCGCCCGCTGGGGGTACAGTCGTTGTCTGGCCGACTGGTTCATCATCGATGAGGTGAACGGTACGCAGGGATGGGCCACTGGTGACAGCGCCATGGCCAATGCATGGGCCAGGCAGGTACACCGCTATTTTAAGGATAACGATCCTTACGGGCATCTGACTACGGGGACGAGGAGCGGCGGCATCGGAGAATACTGGCACGAGGGTTACCAGACTTTCGACATGGCAGCACGGGAGATCTATGAAGCACAGGGATTTCCTATGAACCGGACCGGCACCGTGGAAGATGCGGCGGTAAGTCCGCTGACCCTTAGTTATTCCAGCTATTCGGGACAGATCGGCAGGCTATGGAGCGGATATGAGAAGCCCGCTATCATCGGAGAATCCGGCTGGGACCATACTTTTTATGAGCCGGGGATGCCCGGCTATCTGGCCTTATATCACAATGCGTTATGGGTCACCCTTGGCTCGGGAGCGGCCATGACGCCATTCTGGTGGGCGTATTCTGCACGATTGAACGAGGCGCTCGTTTCGTCGCAGCTCGGCAATATCCGGAAATTCACCGATCAGATCCCTTTTGCAAAGCTCTCCCATCTTTCCAGGGCGGACATTTCCGTATCTAAAGGAGATGGGTATGCGATAAGAAGCGATGAGATGATCTTCGGGTGGGTGGTCAATGCACAAACGGATGTGGCGGGAAAGACGGTAAAGATCACAGGGCTGGAGCCTTCTTCGGGCGGCGGCAGATACCGGTTGCGGATCTATCATACCTGGCGGGGGCAATTCCTGGATACGGTGCAGGTCAGCGTTGTGAACGGCACTCTTTCGTTCACGATTCCCGTTCTGCACATGACCGATCATACCAACTATATAGGGCAGGATATTGCCTTTATCCTGGAGCCGGTGCGGCCTTAGGAGGATCAGGGCTTGTACTTCAGCTGGTTGGCCCATTCTTTCCGCAACGATATTTTTTGCTTATCGTCGGTCGTCAGCGCAAGTGCCTTTTCGAGCGCCTGGATCGCCTCGTCGGGCTGACCTCCTCTGTGCAATAAAACAGCGTATTTGAAATAAGTCTGCTCATTGAGCTCGTTGGGAGAGGACAATGCGATTCCCAGATACGTGGCCATTTTCTTACAGACAAATGGTACTGAACAGGTCTTATAAACGTCATCACAAAAATTTGGAATATACCAGCCCGAATTCCCATATTTTTCCACCCAGCTGTCAACCTGTAGTATGTATCTCTCCCAGTTAAGCCCCGACCTGCCCAGAAATAAAATATATCTTAATTGTTTCAGCAATTCCTTGTTAAATCCTTCTGCACTATCTGCGAGATAATGGGCGCCTTCCAAAAGAGCATAGGTCAGGGTATCCTTCTCACGGGTGATGCGACTGATATCGGACAGGTATAGCCGGTCAACCCGCTGGCCATAAAGGACGCCATATTTTTCCAGGTATGTCCGTCCATGGCTCAGGAAGTACGCCCTATATTTACTCCCGACCGGCAGGGTCCTGAAGATATTGAAATTGACTTCGTTTTCCAGGTCTGTCTGAGTGTCCAGATACTGGGATATCTCCGGGGCATCGGCGTTATTTTTTATAGGCGAGAAAAGGTTTTCATAAAATGTCGGATACCTTATCGAGAAATCGGTTGAGAATCCTGCTATCCGTTTATTCTTTTCTTTATAATCGGCCAGCAACTTCAGAAAATGGAGGGTATCGGCAGGTACAGCGGTCTGATAGTGCAAAAGCTCCCCGGACGGGGAGAGCAAAAGAAAAGTAGGTACGGATGTAAGGCTATACTTTTTTGCCAGCAGATTGCCAAGCGCGCTTTCATCCAGAGATGTGGATACAAAGACAAAATTTTCCAAGCTGTCCTTTATGGTTTGCACCGGTAAAACATTTTTTTCAAGCTCACGGCAAGGGGCACACCAGGAGGCATGCACATAGACAAAAATATTTTTATTCTGTTGCTTTGCCGTAGTTAAAAGACGGGTCAGCTCGGCTGGCTGTGAAGTGGCTGCATGTGGCTCCGCCCAGCATATCAAAAGCAATAAAATATAAACATAATATTTCATACGTCATTTCTTTTTAGCCCCTCTTGTCATGGGCTTGCCATATTTCTTCTTCATCCGGTCGGCATGACGCACGATGACATTAACCTTTTTATTTTTCTCCGACTTCTCATGAAACGCACCACCGCCGGATCCCGGCTTTGGGGTTTTGGTGGGCAGCGGTTTTGTATAGGGTTTCGGCTTCTCGTCTTCGGTAAGAAGGTCCGAGATCTCCAGATCTTTCATTAAGGGGATCATGGGGATCTTATAGTTCATCAGGCGTTCGATCGCTGTCTGGTATGCTTTTTCTTTTTCGGTGATAAAGCTGATGGCAATCCCTTTCTGATTGGCCCTTCCCGTCCGTCCGATCCGGTGTATATAATTTTCCGGCTCCCCCGGAGTATCGAAGTTGATGACATGGGATACTTCGGCTACGTCAAGACCTCTGGCTATGATATCGGTGGCGATCACAAAATGATATTCACCGCTCTTGAATTTGCTGACCGTATTAAACCGGTAGTTCTGGTCTTTATTGGAATGGATGACCCCTGTCCTGCCGGGAAATTTTCCGGCCAGTTGTTCGTACAACTGATCGGCCAGCTGTTTGGTTGCTACGAAAATAAGGACCTTTGTCATTTGAGGGTCGCGGCTGAGGAGCAGCTCCAGCAAATTGACTTTGGTGTAAAAATTGGGAACTTCGTACGCCTGCTGATCGATGTTCTCAACCGGAGTGCCGGTGGGCGCCGCCTCGATCCGCTCCGGGTTGTTGAAATAACTGCTCAGCAGTGTCTCTACATCTTCTGTGATCGTAGCAGAGAACAATAAATTTTGTCTCTTAGCGGGCAGAAGGTCCATGATATTCCTCAGCTGTGTGCGGAAGCCCAGGTTGAGCATTTCGTCCACTTCGTCGATCACCAGCTTTTTGACCGTGTTCAATCGTAAAGCACCGCTGAGGACCAGATCGTAGAGCCGGCCTGGGGTGGCGACGATTATATCCGATCCCTTTTCCACTTCCGCCCGTTGCGTATTGATGTTGACGCCGCCGTATACGCCAATGGCCTGTAGCGTCATATAGGTGGTCAGTTCTTTTATGGATTGTACGACCTGTACGACCAGCTCGCGGGTCGGGACGATGATCAGCATCTGTGGGGTCCTGGTCTTCGAAAAACTCAGTTGCCGGAGGCAGGGTAATAAATAAGCGAAGGTCTTGCCGGTGCCTGTCTGGGCTATCCCGCAGATATCCCGGCCGGACATGATCACGGAGAAAGCCTTCTGCTGGATAGAGGTAGGATGCTGATAGCCGAGGTCGTTGAGGGCGCTTAGTAAATGCTTGTTCAGGTTGAGGTCGCTAAATGTCGTTTCCGGGTGCATAGGAGCAAAAGTAGTTCAAAAATTTTCGTGCCCTCTACGGATAACACAAACGGGAAGCCAACGGCAAGGAAAGCGAGAAGAAGGATGCAGAATCAATTATAAATTGAATATAGTATCTCAGAATTTAAGCTATTGAAAATCATACATTTACAGTATTTTGCGCAATTAAAATATAGAAATTGCCCTACCGGCAATCCGGTTCAATGCACTCAGCAGCCAGTTTCACTTTTTACATCTTCATTTCCCCTGCATGTTTTTTACCGGTCTCATTCAAGGCGGCTTTCAGGCCTTTTGCCAGTTGTTCCGCATTGCCGACACCCCAGTAATGTAAAAAGAATATCCGCGGGTTTTCATGTACCATGTGCGTATGCAGGGCGACGACTTCTATTCCGTTACTTATTAACGCTTTCAGGACAGGCTCAACTTCATTTTCCAGCATGGTAAAATCTCCGGCTACGGCTGCATGCTCCGGCGTTCCCTGCCAGGCGGCCCAGGTATTAAAACCCATGAAGCTGGTAATCGTCGTGCCGTGCTCTTTTAATGTTACATCAGGACGGCCAATGGTATATTTATACACGCCTTTGGACATTTCGCCCGTGTATCCAAGTATACCATCCAGCATTTTGATATCCAGTGTATTAATAACACTGTCCGCAGGAGAGGCTGCAGGGTTATGCCCCCTGCTTTCATTGATTTTGTCCAGCACCGCTTTAATTTTCCGGGCAAGGTCTGCGGTGGCGCCCATACCGCCCGCGTGCATAAACACAATGTTTGGATGGTTGCGGATGAAATGGTTATGTATAGCTGAAGTGGTCAGCCCCTGCCGGATCAGCTCCTGCTGAACCGGCTTGATATCTGTTTCCGTCAATACAAGGTCCCCCATCAGCATGGCGCCTGTAGGCGTTGGCGTAAAGGCTACCCAGCTGCCCGTTCCCATAGGCGGTATGATCTTAAAGCTGTCCACCCAGACATTGAGGTCGTTCTGTGGGATGGTGATCTTGAATTCGCCTTTACTGGTTTTCCCTTTCAGGCCGATAATGCTTTCAATTTGCCGGGTATCGAGCGTGTCTTTTGACTGGCTGTAAGCTTCCCCGGTTAAGCATGCCATGGAAACCAGGAAACCGAAAACAAGGCCTGTGTGTTTCATAACGATAATTTATTTGAGCAATTGTTTTATGAGTATCCCTGCGATGGCGGCAACCAGAATGATATAAGGTTCCTGCAATTTTTTGAAGCGTATCAGGCACAAAATAGTCAGGGTCGCTATGGTGATGGTTATCCAGTCTGTCAGTTGCCGTTTTGCCAGCACCAGCACTGCACCCGCAATGGCGCCAATCGCGGCAGCGGTTACCCCGTCCACAAAAGCCTTTATGGAAGGGTGTCTGCCATACTTTTTAAAGTAAGGCGCAGGTATTACCGTAAACAGATAGCAGGGCAGAAAGGTTGCCAGGGCTGCCACGCAAGCCCCCGGGAAACCGCCAACCAGATAACCGATAAAACCAACTGTAATAACGACCGGCCCAGGCGTGATCATGGCTACTGCCACCGCATCCAGAAACTGTTGTTCGTTCAGCCATTGGTATTCCTTCACCACACCTCCGTATAAAAAAGGGACGATGGCCAGGCCGCTGCCAAATACAAAGGCGCCTGCCTTGAAAAAAAACCACCCTAAATGTACCAGTTTTGATTCTGTTGCAGCCCCTGCCATAACCTGTAACCATACCGGCGAGAAAAGGAAACTGTTTGCCTGTGGCATTGCAGGACGCGTTTTGTACAGCCAAAAGGCAACCCCTGCCAGCAGTATCATCCACAGGTTCTCGTTTTCGGTCAAAAAAGTAACGGCCGTCAGTACCACAAAAATAGCCCACAACAGCCAGTCTTTGCCCAGGCTTTTGCGGGTGAGTTTATAACTGCTGATGCTGATGATGCCAATCACCGCAGCGCCAATGCCATAAAATACCGCCTGCATCCACGGCAGACCACCAAAATGCACATAGGCATAGCCAATGGCGACCACCATCAGGAACGAAGGTATCACAAACGCCAGGCCCGCCAGTGTAGCGCCGATAATACTATAATGCACATATCCAAGGTAGATTGCCAGTTGCGCTGCCAGAGGACCGGGTGCCAGTTGCGCTAGTGCCAGCCCGTCCTTATAGTCGTCATCCGTTATCCAGGTCCGTCTTTCCACGAGGTCACGCCGCATATAACCAACCAGGGCTACAGGACCACCAAAACCAATGGCGCCAAGTTTCAGGAAGTATAAGGATAATTGCCGTAAAGTATAGGTTGGTTGTATCACGGGTGATCCGTTTAATATTTACGTTTGAGGAGGCAATAGTACCCCTCTGCCCCGCGGCAAAATAGAACGGATTCAACCTTTTGTACAGGCGTTACTTTTTTATTTTCTTTTTATAGTCAGAAGGGTTGCTGCCGGTATGCTGTTTAAAGATCCGGGTAAAATGGCTTTGGTCGGAAAAGCCGGTAAGGTAGGCGATCTCCGTCAGCGAATATTGGGATGTCTTCATAAATTCAATGGCCTTTTCAATACGCTGTTTGCGCAGGTAGTCACCAAAAGACAGGTTATCAAAATGCTTTGAAAACTCGCGCGATAAATAGGCGGGGTGTATGTCCAGTTCTTTCGACAGCTCCTTCAATGTCAGGCTGGTATCGATCTGGTCCTGTATGATCTCTTTTAACTCCAGCGCCCAGGCGGGCATTTTTTTGCCCGTCTTTTGTCTGAGATATTTATTAAATACCTCGATCAGTAAATGCTCCACCGGGTTTTGTGTATGTTTTTCGTTTTGCAGGTGTTTTGCCCAGCTATATAATGCATCATAGATCAGCATGCCTTTTTCCAGCAATTCCTGGTCATCCTTAAAATTGTACGCCAGTCCTGCGGAAATGGCCCATAAGCCGGAAGCCTGCCTTGCCAGGTCATGCCGGTCTGTATCTGCTCCCCTGACAATGACCGCAATGGTATGTAATGAAGGGTCGGTCAGCGCATATTTTTCTATGAAATAATCAAAGGTGCAGCGGTCTTTGTAATGCGTAAACTCCACATCTGGGATGTCAAAAGGGATGGCATCCAGTTCTGCTCCTTTTATGGTGACCTGATCGAATGGGACATATATAATCTCCGCCTCCCTGTCAATAAAGCGTTTAATAAGCCAGGGGCAGGCTACACGGTCAATTTTGGGGCGCTCACGGGTAATCCATTTCATAATGGTTCACTTTGGATTTATGGCAGAGAAACAGGTATTTTTTGTCGCAATTTCTAATAAGGATAAACAAAAAGGCCCCACTCTATGTGAAGCCTTTTTCCTTGTAGCGCGATCGGGTACTTCCTTTGAACACCTTGAATCGCTTTTCAATATCTTTGACTTGATTATGAATGATGAAAATACTTAATTTGAAATAAAGGGAAGGAGTAAAGCCACTAATGGACCTTATATGCCTTCTGTTCTTTTGTCCGGAGCGACCGGATATGTGTCACCTTGATTTTCGATCCTGCCTGCCACAGATCGTAATTCCGCTGCAGGTTTAACCAGAGCTCGGGGGTGGTATTAAAGGCTTTGCCTAGCCTTAAGGCCATTTCAGCGCTCACCCCCATATGGCCATTGACCAGTTGAGAAACTGTTTTCCGGGCAACGCCCAGGTTATCTGCAAGGGCAGTTACGCTGATTGTGAGCGGATCGAGGTACATTTCCTTTAGAATTTCCCCCGGATGAACAGGAGGCATTTTTTGTTGTAGCATTTGCAAGTATATTAATGATAATCAAGGTAATCTACCAAGTGAGCATTCCCATTTTCAAATCTAAAAATAATCCTATAGTTACCTGTGACGGTTACAGACCAATATCCCTTTAAGTCGCCTTTTAAAGGATGCAGGCCAGCACCAGGATAGTTTAAGTCCTCTACTTTTTCCGCGCCATGCAACAATATAAGGATATTCCTGATTTTTTTAACCTGCTCAGCCGGCAGCCTCGATGCGTCGTTTTTTGTCCATAGGAGTTTAAGGCCCTTATGCTGTATGCTGGCAATCATATGCAAATGTAACCTATTACGTTACAAGTTACAACTATATTTTTAAACCATCTTCAAGTTCCTGTTGGGTTTTTGATTTGAAGGAGGAAATCAAACTAAAAAGTTGCGCCAAAGGTCAGCGGTATCACATGATCCCGAGCCGGTCGCGGAGCGAATCGCGGTAGGTGCTGCCAATAGGGATCTTTTCACCATTGACAATAAGCTGATGAACTTCGATCATGCTGATATGCCTGATACCCACCACGTATGATTTATGTACCCGTATAAAATCCGCCGCCGGTACAAGGTCAAAAATGTCACCCATATTTTCACGCATCAGTATATTTCCGTCTTTCAGGTGAACGGTAATATAATTGCCGTTCTTTTCCAGGTATAGTATCTCGCTAACTTTAACCCGGTAGGTCTGCGGCCCGCTTTTGATAAACACGGCAGCGTCTTCATCCAGACCAGTGGTATTTTTTGACGACAATGCCGCCGCGGCTCTATTGATTGCCATAAGGAAGCGCTCAAAAGTTACAGGCTTCAGCAAGTAATCCAGTGCGTTCAGCTCATAACTTTCCACGGCGTATTGGTTGTAGGCGGTAGTGAAAATGATCAGAGGCCGTGGCGACAAGGTTTGCAGCAGTTGCATTCCGCTGATATCCGGCATATTGATGTCGAGGAAGATCAGGTCGACCTTTTCACGGTTCAGAAACTCGATCGCCTTGAGCGGTTCGCGAAAGGTAGCCTTGAGGCTGGCCAAACTGATCTTTTGGCAATACCGTTCTATCACCTCCAGGGCCTTCGGTTCGTCGTCAATGGCTATGCAGGTCATCATGACAGATCCATTTCGAGTTTAACCATAAATTTCCCGTCTTCCTTATTAATTATCAGCCGGTGTTTACCCAGGTAAAGCAGCTCCAGCCTTCGTCTAACATTTTCCAGCCCGATACCGCTTATTTCCATTTCCATTTTTCTGACAATGCTATAATCCGTGTTTTCACAGGTAAAGATCAGTTTTTGACCGGAAACGAGAATGGCGATCTGTATTGCCGCTCTTTGCCCTATGGCAACGCCGTGTTTAAAGGCATTTTCCACAAAAGGGATAAACAGCATAGGTGCGATGCTGATATCGGCGATTTGCCCGGCGTGATCAAACGATATGATTACTTCCTCATCGGCATAGCGCAGTTTGTTGAGGGTGATGCATTCTTCCAGGTAGGTGATTTCCTTGCTAAGGGGAACACTTTCCTCATTGCTGTCATACAGCATATAACGCATCATGCCGGAAAGTTTGGAAATGCCGTCGGCCAGCTCATCGTTGCCTTTGCCTTGTGCCATCGAGAAGAGGTTGTTGAGGGTATTGAACAGGAAATGCGGGTTGATCTGCGATTTAAGGAACTTGATCTCGGTGCTCAGTTGGTTGGCCTGTAGCTGGGTTTGGATAAGCTCACTTCTTGCCCACGCTTTCAGAAAGAAATACGCTATAGCTATGCCCTGTATGACAAGGAAGGCGAGCAGTATGACAGGCTGGATGTGCAGCCAGTTACGGACCGTGAAGTTGACGGCATCGAAAGGGGGACGGACGAAAAGACTGTCGGGATGGGGTCTCTTTAATAAGCTGTCTATTCTTGCCCTCAACTCTGGGGGCGGCGGACCGGGGATGGGGTTTGCCTGATCGAACAAGGGGCCATCGATAAGATAGTTCGCACCGAATACCATCGCAAACCATCCGGCGCAGATGGTCAGCCGGACAATGCTCTTTTTATACCGGATAACTTTCCTAAATACCCAGAATACATTGCCATAGAAAAGCAGGGCCAGGGAAAGGAGAATAATATAAACATAGGTGGAGACGCCGGCTTCGTCAACGTAATCTCTGGCAACATTGGGTCCCCTGACGTATATGTGGATATGCGAATTGTCCAATGAAGTAAGCACATAAAAAACACCTGCCCAAAACACCAGGTGGAGCAATATTTCTATCCAAAGTCTTTTTTTGGCTGGTAGCATATCAACAAAGGTAAAATATCCCGCTTACCATCAAACAATCAGGTGTTTAACCGGCCGGATTGACAGCCAAACGAAGCGTTTTTGAAATCCCGGATAACAAATAACCGAGCTTCGACCATACCCGACGCGCATTCATACCAAAGTTTTCGGGGAGTGGTGTCCCGGGAATAATATTGTTTAAAAATAACAAGAACCATGAAAAAGCAATTACCATTGGCCGTCTGTTTACTGGCGGCATTTATCAGCGCCGAAGGGCAAAAACCCGATACAGCGTGGTTGATGGTGCATTACAAATTTGCCCATGTAAGGGACACTGCAAACCGGGCGCACCCTTACACGGAAAATACGGTGTTATTCGTGGGCAAAAGCGCCAGCGCTTATCGGAGTTACGACGGGCTGGTAGCCGATCAACAGTTTAAAAAGGCGTATGCCGAGGCGGTAGCCAGCAGTCCGGACGGGCACCTTAATATTAATCGGAGGGGTGCAGGTTCGCGCACCCAATATTATCAGTATCCGAATGAGCAGAAAATGTTCACCAAAGATAATCTGATGATGAGCGACTACCTGATCGAGGGCCCCATGCCAGCCATGGACTGGACAATCAGCGGTGACACGGCCACATTTGGGGGACTGCACTGCCAGAAGGCCACCGGCCATTTCAGGGGGCGGGATTATATTGTATGGTTTTGCCCCGATCTGCCGGTGCATAGTGGCCCCTGGAAATTAAACGGCTTGCCCGGTGTAATTGTAGATGCCCACGATACGAAAAACGAAGTGGTATTTGCCTTTGACGGGTTGGAGAAGGCGTCCCCGTCCCCTACGGGCCAGTCGGTAGGCGGCAATACGGACGAAAAGGATCTCCCGCCGATATTGCGGGGTTTGAATGATGACCCGAATTTGATCAAGCCACCGATGCAGGCGATCAAAAGCACCCAAAAGGAGTTCGATAAGCTGCGGGCGACCATGGAGAAGGATCCGGCTGCGTTTGCGCAAGCCATAAATACGGCCAATAGTCAGAGCAACGGCCCCAAAATGGATCATATCATGGTTGCTCCAAGAGGTAGCGGCCCTGTCGTCAATAACCCCATAGAACTGCCCGAAAAATGATGAGCAGGTATGTAAGGGTTGCGGGCCTGCTGCTTATCGCCCTGTTGCTTTCCATTGCGGGCCTTGCCCAAAATATAAGGGGCGCAGTAAGGGATAGCACCGGGAAGGCTGTTCCCTTTGCCAGTATCAACCTGCGAAATTCCGTTAACAATCGTATTATCGCCTATGCCGTTACGGATGCCGGCGGCGCTTATACTTTACAGATCCCTGCTGGTACGCCTTTAAGCGGACTGGTGATAGAAGCGACGAGTATAGGTTACAAAACCCTGAGCCGGCCGATAGCAGACGTACACGTTGTTTACGATTTTATGCTGAGCGTTTCGGTGAACCAGCTGCGGTCCGTCGAGATCAAAAGCAGCCGGCCTGTGTTGCGAACGCATGGCGATACGCTTGGTTACAGGGTGTCTGATTTTGCGGGTGCACAAGATATGGTCATCGGTGATGTGCTTAAAAAACTGCCGGGCATAACGATCGGTTCTGACGGAACGATCAGTTATAATAACAAGCCGATCTCCAACCTGTATATTAACGGCGATAACCTGCTGGATGATAAATATAATATCGCTACTACGACTATTCCGCACAGCGTTGTGGAGCAGGTGCAGGTCATACAAAACGATCAGCCAATTAAGGCGCTGCAAAATAAGGTGATGAGCGATGATGTGGCCCTGAATCTGACCATAAAAAAAGGTGCGAAAATGCAAACAATCGGGCAGGAGAGCGTGGGGGCGGGTTTGCCGGGTAATTATGACGTTGACCTGAACGCGATGATGTTCAAGGACAATTACAAGGCCATTAATTACCTGAAAGGCAACAATACCGGGTACGATCTGCAGCAGGAACTGGTTGCGCACAATTTAAGCAACTACGAGCAGCTGATTGATAATCATATGCCGGCCGCGCTGCTATCCCTCGGTACGGTAAACAACCCGGCTTTATCCCGCGGCAGGTATTTGTTCAATCAATCCGGGCTTCTCAACCTCAATAACCTGGTCAAATTACGTAACGATATACAGGTGAAGATAAACGCTTGGTATTTCCATGATAACCAGCGGCAGGATTACAGCCAGCAGAGCACCATCTTTTTACCTGGCGATACCGTCCGGTATAATGAGACTCAGCACAACCGTTTCCGGCCTGATAACCTGCATGCCCAATTCACCGTGAACATTAACAGGAATAAATATTACCTGAATGATGCCCTGGTACTGGATGGTAACCGGTCCGCCTATTTTTCGGACCTGAGCACGAATGGCGTCGCTGTGCAACAGGTACTTCATGATAACCAGTTGAGCTTCTCCAATGAATTTAATCTGATCAAATCCTTAAAATCCAACCCTATCATACAGGCTTATTCCTATATCAGTCATTCGGCCGAACCGGAAAACAGGACCATCGGCCCGGATTATGAACCGACGATTTTTAATAGCGGCAACCGATATGCGCAATTGATTCAACGTGTAAATGTGCCAACCTGGTACACCACGAATTATGTATCGCTCAAAATACCGTCTAACCTCATCACGCAGAGTTTCAAGGCAGGTTTTAGCGTTCAATCGCAAACATTAACATCCAATCTTGACGTGTCCCAGATTGATAAAAAGATAACCCCGGAATCGGACAGCTCGGTGAATCAGTTGAACTGGACCCGATCGAAAATATATGGGGAAGCGGACTATGACCTGCCCGGAACGATCCTTAAGGCAAACCTTGCCTTGCCCGTCAGCCTGCAGCAGATCGATTATTCCGATGGCCTGTATTCCCTTGGCAAGCGGTTGACTCGTCTATATTTTAACCCGCTGTTAAGAGTAAAATACCAGGTGAGCACCGAAAATTATCTTTTTCTCTCCTACAATTACCGCAATGTGACGGGTACCATTGAAGATATTTACCAGGGCACTATTTTGAAAGACTACCGGACGCTGTATGCCAACAGCGCAGACCTGGCTGAAAGGCAGGACCAGCATGCGTCAGCCGGGTTTAGTTACCGCAAATCGCTGATCATGCTTTTCGCCAGCCTGAATATCATGTATGACCATCTCGCTGCCAGTAAGATTGCCTCAGCGATCATTACCAATAACCTGCAGCAGCAGGTCATGTTGCCTTATCCCAATGCAACCGGGTCCTGGACGGTCAGCGGCACGGCGAGCAAATATTCCTTTGTTTTGAAAACCACTTTTAGCGCCGGTTTGCAATGGCAAAGCACCCGATCGGTGCAGTTGCAGAATGATCAATTATTGCCTTTCAACACCATTACGGAGACCGGTTCGTTCGGCGCTTCCACCAAAGCAGGAGATCATGTGGCTGTAGACTATAAAGCCACACTCATCCAAACGGCCAGTCATTCGGCGGTGGATGCGTCAGCCAATCATATCGACCAGTTACAGCAGCAAGTCTCGGTGGAATACAACCCCCTGAGCAATGTACAATTCAGGTTGTCGGGCGAGCATTATTTTACCCGGCAGGAGGGCAACCCCCATCTGAAGTACTTTTTTGCTGATGCCTCGGCGAAATTCAGGGTAAGTAAATGGAAAGCCAACTTCGAACTCAGCGCTGTTAATTTCCTGAATGTAAAAACCTATAGGGCGTTTTATCTTTCGGCAAATACGTTTACGGCCAGCTCATACGCCCTGCCTGGGCGGATCGTTTTGCTGAAGGTGATGTTTAATCTCTGATTTTTTTGTTTGTCCCAGGGGCAGGGCAGCTATTAAAGCGCGTGTATAAAAATAACCCCATAATAAATTAATAATCAATTTACTATGGGGCCTTTGTAGCGCGATCGGGACTTGAACCCGAGACCTCAGGGTTATGAATCCTGTGCTCTAACCAACTGAGCTATCGCGCCGGTTGTGTTGTTTCCGCGGGGCCGACCTGATGCCATAGGCAGATAAGATCGTCAAACGGGCTGCAAAAATAGAGAAAACCAGTTGAAAGTTGAAATGAATTACGGCGTTACCCGACACCCAGGGGCAAAAAAAAGGCCCTCTGTGGAAACAGAAGGCCGTCTAACGATTGCTTGCCATATGAAAAAACTTGAATAATCTTTTGTACCCGGGACGGGAGTTGAACCCTTCGTCTGCAGCTCCTGTCCGCCGAAACCGCTGCATTTCTGCTGCATGACCTAACCAATGCAAAATTGTGCCAAAAAACGCAATGACCCGCAAAAACAATCTTACTAATTCGTTAAGAAAAGCGCCGGTGGAGAAAATCGATCCAAAAATTGGTAGCATTTGCTAAATCCTTTTATCAATTTTCCCCGGTTGTCTATCCTTGGTAAAGAACTGAGTGCAATCTCGGAAAAAAATCCCTTTGATGCAAACTATTTTATTAACATTTTCAAAAATTATCGATTGAAAATTGAAATATTAAATATGTAATTTTTTAGTATATCAAATTTGCGGTCTTATAAGCCCAAAAAATGGTCTTTTTGTCGTGTTTGGACTGAAATTGAGAAGAGGGTATATAATATTATAATTTTAACTAATTTGTTTTACCTGGATATTGTTCCAGTGCTTTCTCCAGACAATCCATCGCCTTGCTCAGCGCATCGGTATTCAGCACATAGGCCAGACGGATCTCTTTCTTGCCCAGTCCCTTTGTGCCATAGAACCCGCCAGCCGGAGCCAGCATCACCGTCTGATTATTATAGGAGAAGCTCTCGAGCATCCATTGACAGAAAACATCGCTGTCATCGACCGGAAGGCTTGCCATGGCATAAAAGGCGCCACCAGGATTGGGACAGAATACCCCGGGTATCTTATTAAGCCGGTTTACCAGCACATCCCGTCGTTTCAGATATTCCGCCTTGGTATGGTCAAAATAATCTGCCGGGAGCGCTGTGGCCGCCTCTCCAAGGATCTGTCCAAAGGAAGGAGGGCTCAGCCTGGCCTGGGCAAATTTTAGCACGGTGTCCAGCACGGTCTGGTTGCGGGTGACCAGCGCACCGATCCTTCCGCCACAGGCGCTGTACCGCTTGGAGATCGTATCCATCATCAGCACATTATTTTCCGCGCCCTCCAGGTTCATCGCGCTGAAATGTTCCCCGCTGTAGCAGAAATCCCGGTAAGCTTCATCCGAGAACAGATAGAGATCGTGTTTGATGACGATCTGCTTCAGGGTCTCCATCTCTTCGCGGCTGTATAAATAACCGGTAGGGTTATTCGGATTGCAGATGACGATCCCTTTTGTGCGGGGAGTGATCAGCCGCTCGAATTCCGCAGCGGGGGGAAGGGCAAAGCCATTTTCAATATGTGAGGTAAGCGGCCTGACCACTACATTTGCCGCCACCGCAAACCCATTGTAATTCGCATAAAAGGGCTCGGGGATGATCACTTCGTCCCCTGCGTCCAGACAGCTCATAAACCCGAAGGAGATCGCTTCAGACCCCCCTGTGGTGATCAGCACCTGGCTATAATCCACATTGATGCCCGCACCTTTATAATAGGTCGCCAGCTTGCGGCGGTAGCTTTCGTTGCCCGCGCTGTGGCTGTATTCCAGCACCTTGAAATCAAAGTGGCGCACCGCATCCAGCGCCATTTCAGGGGTCTCGATATCGGGCTGCCCGATGTTGAGATGGTATACCTTGACGCCTTTTTTCTTGGCCGCCTCTGCATATGGCACCAGTTTCCGGATCGGAGAGGCCGGCATTTGCTGTCCGCGCTGACTGATAGTTAACATGCTGCAAAAATAAGAAGCCGCGGCAATATTCCACCTCCTTGTTTACAGGAACGGGGTGCAGCCTTTTCCCTCGATCCAATGTCATTAAATGGAATGACTGGCCCAACCGGGCCATGGGACCCGGCTCACCCGCACCACCTGAACCTGATGCCGGTCCCACACGTCAGACACCCGGCAGAGAAGCTGTCTGACGGGGTGCCGGCAAGACGTCAGACAAGACGTAAACCCTGCCCTTCTCCGGGAATTTTTATCCAGGGGGTTCATGGAACAGCATTTCGAAATAGTCGCATGAGAAAATTATTACTCTACTAATTCAGTAGACTTTATATATTTGCGTTTGCGCAGCGGGACCAGAATGCCAGCCTTCATTTATCACCACATAAACCATGCTATTATGAGATTGAAAACGGACAAGAAAAATTTCCCAACATCCCGGCCTCTGCCGCTCCTGTGCATCCTGATCTTGTTCCTGTCCCTGCAGGCCACTGCGCAGACGGGGTCCATCACCGGCAAAGTATATGGTACGGACAGCGTTTCGGGCGGCGGGAGTATCCTTGCAGGGGCGACGGTCTCCTCGGGCAATGTCTCGACGACCACCAATTCCGCAGGACAATACACGTTAACGCCCGGCGCGGGCAAACACAATGTCACGGTCAGCTATGCCGGATACCGGACAAAGACCCAGACGATCGAAGTACCCGCGATCGGGACTGCGACCTGGGATTTTCTGTTGCAGACCGCTCCTGACCTGAACGAGGTCGTCGTGATCGGTAGCCGGGCACTGCCCCGCACCCGTCTGGAATCCCCGGTGCCGGTGGATGTGCTCGATGCGCACAAATTATCCGTAAACGCTCCGCAGGTGACGCTTGGCCAGCTGCTCAACTATGCCGCTCCTTCCTTCAGCTCCAATGCCCAGTCGCTCGGAGACGGAACGGACCATGTCGACCCCGCCTCCCTGCGTGGCCTCGGTCCCGACCAGGTGCTGGTGCTGATCAACGGCAAGCGACGGTATAACTCGGCCCTCGTGAATGTCAACGGTACATTTGGCAAAGGATCGGTGGGGACCGACCTCAACGCCATTCCCGTGTCGTCCATCGAAAGGATCGAGATCCTGCGGGACGGCGCCGCTGCCCAGTACGGCAGTGACGCCATCGCGGGTGTCATCAATATCATCCTGCGGAAAAATATCGGCAAGCTGGATGCGTCGGTTACGGGTGGCGGCTATGTGACCAACAGCAACGGACAACATATCCATGATGGGTCGGGCGTACAGGCGGCCCTGAACTTTGGTCTGCCCCTGGGAACGCAGGGTGGGTTTATCAATTTCTCCGGCTCTTACGATCTGCGTAATCCCACCAACCGCGGCGGTGTTTACAACGGGACCATTTATAAGAGGTATCCGGGAGGCGTGGACAAGACGGATTCCTTCCTCCAGGCGACGAATACGACCCGCAGGGATTATAGCCTCATCGTCGGGCAGTCGAAGCTGAGAAGCGGTCAATTCGAATACAATGCGTCGGTGCCCATCTCCGAAAACGCTACCTTCTATTCCTTTGGCGGACTGGGCTACCGCAACGGATTATCGCCTGGCTTCTACCGTTATCCCAACGACAGCCGTAATGTGCTGACCATCTATCCGCTGGGATTCCTGCCCTATATCGGCTCGAATATCTACGACCGGTCCTTTGTCCTTGGGATAAAGGGTAAGCTGAACGAGTGGAACGTGGATTTCAGCAACAGCTTCGGACAGAATGAATTCAACTTCAACGTCCAGAATTCGTTGAACGCCTCCTTGCTGAACGCCTCACCGACCTCCTTTAATTGCGGAGGGCCGAGGTTTACCCAGAATACGACCAATGCCGATCTCTCCCGCCAATATGATGTGCTCAGCGGGCTCAACCTCGCATTCGGTGGGGAATACCGCTTCGAACGTTATCAGCTGCTGCCCGGCGACCCCAACTCCTATACCAATTACGGCACGGCCACAAGGGTTGGAACGGACGGTGGCGGCAATCCTATCCTAGTACCCGATCCGAACGGACCGGTCAATACGCTGTTTGGCCCCGATGGCACGGCCCGCGCCGGCGGCGCACAGGTGTTCCCGGGATTCCGTCCTGCCAATGCGGTGAATGCCACCCGTACGGCCGTGGCGTTATATGCCGATGTGGAGCTGAATTTCAGCAAGGCCTTTCTTGCGGACGGGGCTGTCCGGTTTGAGAACTACAGCGACTTCGGCTCTACCACCAATGGCAAGCTGGCGCTGCGCTATAAGCTCACCGACCGGCTGTCCGTCCGTGCATCCGGCAGCACAGGGTTCCGCGCACCTTCGTTGCAGCAACGCTATTATGCCAATACGGCTACCGTGTTCACCAACGGCGTGGCCAATGATGTGGGGACTTTTTCAAATGACAGCCGCGCCGCCCGTCTGGTCGGCATACCCAGTCTGAAACCGGAAAAATCCAAAAGCGTGAGCGCGGGACTGACGGGAAATTATGGACGGTTCAAGATCACCGTAGATGGCTATCTTACCCGTATCGACGACCGGGTGATCTATACCGATCAGTTCTCGGGCAACAATGCCCCCGGCGCACCTGCGGCCGACTCGGAGCTGTATGTGATCCTGTCGCAGGCCAATGCCAGCAAGGCGCAGTTCTTTGCCAATGCGATCAATACGGAGACCAGAGGCATCGACCTGGTGCTGTCCTATGCCCAGCCACTGGGGCCGGGCGTGTTGACGGGCGATGTCTCGGGCACGATCTCCCAGACGCGTCAGGTAGGGCCGATCAATTCTTCCGCCCTGCTGAAAGGCAAGGAAAGCATCTATTTCAGCAATGCCAGCCGGGTGTACCTGGAGAATGCGGTGCCCAATCAGAAGCTGAATGTCACGCTGAACTATGCGATCCGGAAATGGAACTTCTTTCTCCGGAATGTTTATTTCGGGAAGGTAACGGAAGCCACGGCCACGATCGCCAACCAACAGCATTATACGCCCCGCTGGGTGACGGACCTGGTCCTTGGTTATACCCTGACAAAGGGGATAAAGCTTTCCGCGGGAGCCAACAACCTGTTCGATATCTACCCGGACAAGATCGCCATCGCGGCAAATTCCAACGGGGGACAATTCGTTTATTCCCGGAGTGCCATGCAGTTCGGGTTTAACGGACGCTATCTGTTCGGCCGGGTCGAGATCAATCTGTAAACGCCCCGCGGCAGCATCCGACTTCCTGCTTCCGCGCAGGGCGATGCTCTCCGGCCTCTGTAAAATAAAAAACCCCTTAGTATTCGCTAAGGGGTTTTTGTTTTATTTTATGCTGAATGCGTTTATTTTCCTGCCTTGGTAGGTGGCTTTGCCGTATTGGACTTTTCGGCCTCATACTTGGCGTAGGCATCGGGTGTCAGCACTTCTCCGGTAATTTTCAGCTGTACCGGCAGATCGATCCCCGCTACTTTTATCGTGATGCTCTTGTTAAAAGGACCGGCTGCAAGGGCGTTGAAGCCTGCAATGATCTTATCATTCTTGCCTTTGGCGATGGCGCCTTCGGGCTTGACCGGCGTGGTACAGCCACAGGATGGCGTGGCGGACTCGATGACCACCGGAGCCTCGCTGGTATTGGTAAATGCAAAATCATGCGTTACGGGAACGCTCTGCTTGATCTTCCCAAAATCGTAGGATAGCTCCTTGAATTTTATGACGTCTTCCGCTTTCTTCTGCTGGGCAAAAAGGCTTGCGGAGAAAAGGATGGCGCTGGCCAGGAACAATGATCTCTTCATGATAATCAATTTATTTGTTTGAGTATTTGTACAGATGAATTTTCGGGTGCGGAATTTACGGGCGCCTTGAAGACTTCCCCGGAAATAGTGAGCGTCTTTGTCTGATTGGTATTGTAGATGATGGTTACGGTCTTTGTGAAAGGGCCGTCGGCATAAGCATTATAACCGACTTTGATCTTTGCGGTGGCGCCTGCCTCAATGGGGTCCCTGCTCCATTCGGGTGTGGTGCAGCCACAGGATGCCTGCACATTGTCCAGTTTCAGGGCGGTGGACCCGGTATTGACGATCTCGAAAGTATAGATGGCCGGTCTCCCCTGCGGGATCTTGCCGAAATTATGGGCGCTCTCTTTCAGCTGTATGGGATCGGGAGGGCGGGGGAGGGCAACCGCATTCGTGCCGGAAAGGGCTACAGGGGCATTCGCCGTCTGCGCCTGGGTCACCGCAGCGGTGGCAAAAAGGGTGATCAGAATTGCTATTTTTTTCATAGTTTGGCCATTGTAAACGAGTAGTAAATTTACATCAAAAACGCCATTTTTGCCAATAAATTATCGGGGTATTTTATTTTTTAACAATCGATCAAGCCATCGGTGTAGGTTCCCGGGAACCTGTTAATTTTGCCAAATGGAAAATCTGACCTCCAGCGAAATAATCGACCAGGAAAAACTCTCCTTTGACAAGTTCAGGGAGGAGGTTTTAAAGGATTACCGGACTGCCTGCGAAAGCCGGGAGGCCAGCTTGCTGGGCAGGAAAGAGGTGTTGACGGGAAAGGCTAAATTCGGCATATTCGGGGATGGAAAAGAGGTCCCCCAGGTGGCGATGGCCAAGTTCTTCCGGCCTGGAGATTTCTATGCCGGTTATTACCGGGACCAGACTTTTGCGTTTGCCACCGGCGCCGCCAGCATCGAAGAATTTTTCTCGCAATTATACGCCGACCCCGATCCAAAGAACGATCCGCACAGTTCGGGCAGACAGATGAACTCTCATTTCGCCACCGCCTTTATCGATGAAGAAGGGGCGACCCTGGATCTGGTCAACCGCAAAAACCTCACTGCCGGGCTGGCCCCGACCGCGGCCCAGATGCCCAAGGCGCTTGGGCTTGCCTATGCCTCGAAGGCTTTCCGCGAGGTGGATGCGCTGAAGTCGTTTACGGACCTGTCGAGCAATGGGAACGAGGTGTGCTTCTGCACGATCGGGGATGCCTCCACCAGCGAAGGACATTTCTGGGAGACGCTGAATGCGGCCGGAGTGCTGCAGGTCCCGCTGGCGATCTTCGTCTGGGATGATGGCTATGGCATCTCGGTACCCCGGAAATACCAGACGACCAAAGGCTCCATTTCCGAAGCGCTGAAAGGATTTCAGAAAAAAGACGGCACCAACGGCATCGAGATCTTCAAAGTAAAAGCCTGGGATTATGCCGGCATGTGCGAGGCATTCGAATCGGGCATCCGGGCCATACGGCTTACGCATACGCCGGTGTTGTTCCATGTGGAAGAAGTGACGCAGCCACAGGGTCATTCCACTTCGGGCAGTCACGAAAGATATAAAACGCCGGAGCGGCTGGAATGGGAACGGGAATGGGATGGGATCAAAAAAATGAAAGAGTGGATCGTCGATAATTCTCTCGCCACCGAAGAAGAACTGAACGATGTAGCCACGGAAGCCAAAGAATTTACCCGTAACGGGCGTAATTCGGCCTGGGAGAAATATCAGGTCCCCATCAAATTGCAGGTATCTCATTCGGCTGAGCTGGTCCGGCAGATGGCCGGTGGATTGCCTGCACAGGCCGAAGAGCTCCAGAAGCTGGCTGCCGATCTGGTGGCAGACCGGGAGCCGGGCCGCAGAGAGATCCTCCGTACCCTTCATCAGGCGTTGAGCCTTGCCGGGGACGCCGCCGCTGCCGGAAGAACACGCGACTATTACCAGTCTCTCAAAAAAGAAAATGCCGCTCTGTATAACACCCATTTGTATCATGAAGGCGCTAAGAATATCCTGAAGGTAGAAGAAGTAAAAGCGGAATATGATTACGATGCTCCGGTGATCAATGGATACGAGGTGTTGAACCGGTATTTCGACAAGCTGTTCACCCACAACCCGAAGGTGCTGGCTTTTGGGGAAGACCTGGGAAAGATCGGGGATGTCAACCAGGGTTTTGCGGGATTACAGGCTAAACACGGCGCCAGCCGGATCTTCGACACGGGTATCCGCGAGCTGACCATCATGGGACAGGGCATCGGGATGGCCTTCCGGGGATTACGCCCGATCGCCGAAATTCAGTACCTCGATTATCTGTTATACGGGCTACAGCCGCTGAGCGACGATCTCGCCAGTCTGCAATACCGCACGGGCGGAAGACAAACGGCCCCGCTCATCGTTCGTACCCGCGGCCACCGGCTCGAAGGCATCTGGCACAGCGGATCGCCCATGGGCATGATCATCCATTCGCTGCGGGGACTGCATATCTGCGTTCCGCGCAACATGGTACAGGCGGCCGGCATGTACAATACGCTGCTGAAGGGGGCGGACCCGGCGCTGATGATCGAATGTCTCAACGGCTACCGGCTGAAAGAGCGGCTGCCCTCCAACCTCCTTGATTTTTGTGTACCGCTGGGTGTGCCCGAGATCATCAAAGAAGGGGAGGACGTCACGCTGGTGTCCTATGGCGCCACGCTGCGGATCGTACAGGAGGCCGCGCTGATCCTCGAAGGAGCGGACATCCATTGCGAAGTAATCGACGTACAGACCTTGCTGCCCTTCGATATTAACCATAAGATCCTCGGATCGCTGAAGAAGACCAGCCGGATCGTTTTTATCGACGAGGACGTGCCCGGCGGCGCGGCGGGATATATGTTCAACAAAGTGATGGAAGAGCAGGGCGGTTACAAATGGCTGGACACCGCGGCCCGGACGATCACGGGCAAGGCGCATCGCCCGGCCTATGCCAGCGACGGCGATTATTTCAGCAAACCGAATACGGAAGATATCATCGATGTGGTGAAGGAGATGATGAAAGAGTAGGGGCGCAGTCCAACCGGAAAAGCGGATCTCCTGGACGGGCCGGGGAGCAGAGTGCGGATGAGATATGCGGAATTCGCGGCTAATCCAGAAACCTTTCTTTCAATTCAGGCGTAGGTATCCAGCAGGCGTCCTGTCTGCCGAACCAACGGTAGCGGTTACGCGCTATCCAGTCATAGACCCCGTTCCGGATGAACGGTGGCACGATCCAGAAAGCATATAGTAATTTCCAGCCTCCGCCAAGGTGCTTCAATACACGCAGGGCAGCGGAAGAACGCGTGAAGATCCTTTCGCCTTCGATCAGTACAAATGAGCTCAGATGATGGTCGGGCAAATGGAATTTTTCCAGCAACCCCTGTCCCACTGCGCTTTGCAGCGAGGCAAAGTGGAAGCGGGCCTGCGGGTCCCTCCGGATGATGAACTGAACGCTGCGGTTGCAAAGATTGCAGACGCCGTCGAAGAGGACGACAAGCCCGGGTATTTGCGGGTTCGTCCGCGGAGTCAGGCCTGGCGGACCCGTGAGACCATTGGGAGGGTTGACCTCCATTATTTCAGATTGTGAAAGACCTTCTGCACGTCCTCATCCTGCTCGATCTTGTCGACCAGCTTCAGCAGGTCCTGCGCCTGGTCTTCCGGCAGTTCGACCGTCGTGGAAGGGATCCATTCCAGCTCCGTGCTGATCGGCGTGATGCCTTTTTCTTCGAGGGCCTTCTGCATGTTGCCGAAATTGCCGAATGCGCAGCGCAGCACGAGGACGGTCTCCTCATTCTCTCCGGAACCTTCTCCCATATCTTCGAGGCCGTGATCGATCAGCTCAAATTCCAGCTCGTCGGTATTCAGCCCTTCCAGCTTCAGCTTGAAGGAACCCATTTTTGTGAACTGGAAGCTGACGCTGCCGCTGTTGCCCAGCGTGCCGCCGCCTTTGTTGAAGATCGATTTTACATTCGCCACGGTCCGCACATGGTTATCGGTGGCCGTTTCGACGAGTATGGCGACTCCGTGAGGGCCGTAGCCTTCATAGAGGATCTCTTCATAATTCGTCGTGTCCTTGCCCATCGCCCGTTTGATCGCCGCCTCGACCCTGTCCTTCGGCATGTTGACGCTCTTGGCATTCTGAAAACAACGCCTCAGCGCGGGATTGGTAGCCGTATCGGGTCCCCCGACCCTTACGGCAATGGCGATCTCCTTTCCGATACGGGTGAACTGCTTGGCCATCCGGTCCCAGCGGGCGAACATCGTATGCTTGCGGACTTCAAATATGCGACCCATAAGATCAATTTATTGTTTATGACTGAGATGATCACTGTCTGTCCCTGGATAAATGTCCGGGATCCATCGGTTCCGGGATAATTGCCGGGCTGCAAAAATAGCTTAACTGGCCCTTGTGGCAAAACAAAAACCGCCTGCCAGGGGGCAGACGGCTGTTCCCGGGGTGCGATCCACGGGGAAAAACGCTTTATAATGTTTTGAGCTTACTGTTGCTCTTGCTGTAACCAAAATAAACGACCAGGCCCACAAGCATCCAGATAAAGGCGCTGAGCAGGGTGGTGTTATCCAGCGAAACGATCATGGCCGTACAGACCAGGATCCCAAGGATCGGGACCAGGGGCACAAGGGGCGTCCTGAAAGGACGGGGACGGTCTGGATCGTTGCGCCGCAGGATCCAGATCCCTACGCAGACCAGCACGAAGGCGAACAGGGTGCCGATGCTGGTCAGGTTGCCCGCTACGCTGCCCGGTATAAAGGCCGCGAACAAGCCCACGAAAACAAACAGGATCATATTAGACTTGTAGGGAGTGCGGAATTTGGGGTGAAGATCGGAGAATACTTTGGGCAGGAGCCCATCGGTGGACATCGTATAAAAGACACGGCTCTGCCCCAGCAGCATGACCAGGATCACCGAGGAGAACCCTGCCAGGATGCCGATGGTCACCAGCGAGGACAGCCATCCATATCCATGCATATACGTATCGATCGCATAAGCTACGGAGGCCTCCTTTCCAGCTTTTATAAAGTCGGTGTATGGTGCGACACCGGTGAGGACCCATGAAAAGAGAATATAGAGGACCGTACAGATGATGAGGGACCCCAGGATACCGATGGGCATATCCTTGCTGGGATTTTTAGCCTCCTGGGCAGCCGTGGACACGGCATCGAAGCCGATAAACGCAAAGAATACAACGGCCGCTCCGGTGAGCACCCCTCCCCATCCATGCCGGAAGAAGTCCTTATAACTATAAAAGCTGCCGTCACGCTGCAACGCATCCGGTGCGTCCGCAGGGATCAGATAGGGATGATGATTGGCCGGGTTGATGAAGTGCCAGCCCACGGCAATAAACACCAGGACGATCGCCACCTTTATAAATACGATAAAGGCATTGACCGAGGCGGACTCCTGTGTTCCTTTTATCAGCAGCAAAGACAATAATAAGAGTATGAGCAGGGCCGGGGCGTTGACAAAGCCATGGTGCATGACATTGTTTGCATCCAGTGCCTGTTCAAACGGCGAATGGCTCCATTCGAAAGGGATGGCCCCCCCCACCAACTTATTCAGGAACTCGCTCCAGGCGATAGAGACGGTGGCGGCGCCCAGCGCGTATTCGAGGATCAGGGCCCAGCCGATGATCCAGGCGATCAGCTCGCCCATCGTGGCGTAGGCATAGGTATAGGCGCTGCCGGCGATAGGGATCATGGAGGCGAATTCCGCATAACAAAGGCCAGCAAAAGCGCAACCGACGGCGGCTACGATAAAAGAGATGGTTACGGCCGGACCAGCATGCTCCCCGGCTGCCGCTGCCGTCCTTACGAACAGCCCGGCGCCGATAATGGCGCCGATGCCCAGTGCGATCAGGCTGCCAGCGCCAAGGGTCCTTTTCAGGCCTTTTTCCGAATCCCCTGCCTGTAGCATCAGGGAATCCATGGATTTCTTTCTGAATAGACTCATAAATAAGTTGGTTTGTTGTTGGTGTGTGACTATTGAGTTCGTAAAATAAACAAATATTTAATACTCGTATGCCAATTCTTTCCAACGGGGATGAATGGGAGACGAACGGGGAATGAAGGATTCCGGCAGGGCTGATCCACCGGACTTTCGGCGAATAAGTTTTGCCAAGTCAATATTTTTCGATTTTTTGCACTCTGATGGGTCTCCTACTCCATCAAAAATTCCAGCGGCTTATGCAAAAGATCGGTCTTACGGGGTGGATATTGATAGCCATGGTCACCGGTGTGATCCTCGGTCTGTGGGTGCATTATAATGGCAGCGCGCAGCAGATCGACAACTTTTCCGGCGCCATTTCCGTCCTCACCGACATTTTCCTCCGCCTCATCAAGATGATCATCGCCCCGCTGGTGTTTTCGACCCTGGTGGTGGGGATCGCCAAGCTGGGTGATATCCGGGCGGTGGGCAGGATCGGGGGCAAGACCCTGTTGTGGTTTATGGGCGCCTCGCTCCTGTCCTTGGTATTGGGTCTGGTCATCATGAACAGCCTGCAGCTCGGCAGCGAGCTCAACCTGCCTCTGCCTGCTTCCACCGCAAAGACGGGGCTCGATCAGGCGACGATCTCCTTTAAGAATTTTATCACGCATGTCTTTCCCCGCAGCGTCTTCGAGGCGATGGCCAACAATGAGATCCTGCAGATCGTTGTATTTGCGGTGTTCTTCGGCATCGCCACCGCCTCTATCGGCGAGCAGGGCAAGATCGTCATAAAGGCGCTGGACGCCGTGGCCCAGGTGATCCTGCGGGTGACCGGATATGTCATGTATTTTGCTCCCATCGCAGCCCTGGCCGCCATCGCCTCGGTGCTGGCCGTCAAGGGTCCCGAGCTGCTGGTCACGTATGGGAAGTTCATCATCAGCTTCTACCTGAGCATCATCGGTCTGTGGCTGGTGCTGCTGCTGATCGCCTCCGCCTTCGTGGGACGACGGGTGATCGACCTCGCCATCTGTGTAAAGGACATGGTGCTGCTGGCCTTCAGCACGGCCAGCTCGGAAGCCGCATTTCCAAAGCTGATCCAGGAGCTGGAAGGTTTTGGCTGTCCGCCCAAGATCGTAAGCTTTGTGCTGCCGCTGGGCTATTCCTTTAACCTCGATGGCAGCATGTTGTATATGACCTTTGCTTCCCTGTTCATCGCGCAGGCCTATGGAGTGCCGCTGTCGCTGGGACAGGAGGTGTCGATGCTGCTGGTGCTGATGCTCACGAGCAAGGGCATAGCGGGCGTGCCGAGGGCAGCCCTTGTAGTGATCGCAGGTACGTTATCACTCTATAATATTCCACAACAGGGATTATTGCTACTTTTAGGGATCGATCAGATCCTGGATATGGCGAGGAGCGCCACTAATGTACTGGGCAACAGCATCGCCGCAGTGGTCGTGAGCAAATGGGAAGGTGAGCTGAGGGAACCTGCTGTCAATATCAAATAGTTTAAACCTTATTATGACCGAACTACTGACGATTACTTTCCGAGACCTGCTGAGCCCCGAGTTCTATATCAACAATGGGGGCGTGTGGGTATTGTTATTTATTGTGTTTGCGGAGACAGGACTGATGTTCGGTTTTTTCCTGCCGGGCGACAGCCTGTTATTCGTTGCAGGTATTTACAGCGATAAGCTGGTCGGCAAGCTTCCGGGCGGTGGCACAGGCAACGATGTGCTGGACCTGCTGCTCTTATTCGTCCTGGTGTCCATCTGTGGCATCATCGGCAATACGCTGGGTTACTGGTTTGGAAAGAAGAGCGGCCCCTTCCTTTTTCACCGGAAGGATAATTTCTTTTTTAAGAAAAGACATTTATACCAGGCCAAGGAATTTTATGACAAGCATGGGGGCCAGGCCGTGGTCTTCGCCCGGTTTCTTCCTATCATCCGGACCTTTGCGCCCATCGTCGCAGGGATCGTGGACATGGACAGGAAGAAGTTCATGTATTATAATGTGATCGGCTGTCTGGCCTGGGTCTTCGCCATGTTGTTCGGCGGACATTATCTGCAAAAATTCGTGCTGTTGAAATTCGGGTTCGACCTGACCAAGCATCTCGAGGTCATCGTCATCGGCATCGTGATCATCACGACCGCCCCGGTGTTGTATAAGCTGTTCTTCGGAAAAAGGAATCCCGTTCACGCCGAAGACCCGTATAAGCGCAAAGATCCATCTCAAAAATCATAAGTCCGGCTATGGAGCAAAAGAAATATTCTCTTTTCAATCTCGCAGTTATCGTAGGTGCATTGGGTTATTTCGTCGACGTCTATGACCTGCTGCTGTTCAGCATCATCCGTATCCCCTCCCTGAAATCCCTGGGGCTGAGCCCCGATCAGGCCGATCAGGAGGGCCTGAAGATCATCAGCATCCAGATGCTCGGGCTGCTGGCGGGCGGCATCCTCTGGGGCGTGCTGGGTGACAAGAAGGGCAGGCTGAAAGTGCTGTTTGCCTCCATCATCCTCTATTCACTGGGCAGCATTGCCAACGGTTTCGTACATACGGTGGACCAATATGCCGCCGTGCGGTTTATTACGGGCCTGGGGCTTGCGGGTGAGCTGGGTGCGGGCATTACGCTGGTGAGCGAACTGCTGCCCAAAGAAAGAAGAGGGATCGCCACGTCATTTGTAGCCGGCATCGGGCTGAGCGGGGCTGTATTCGCCTATTTTATCCGGGTGCAATTCGTCGCTGCCAACGGAGATGGCTGGCGCACCTGTTATTTTATCGGCGGAGGGCTGGGCTTCCTGTTGTTGCTGTTGCGGGTAGGTGTGCTGGAATCGGGAATGTTCAACAGCATCAAAGATGCGAACGTACGGAAGGGAAATTTCCTTATGCTGTTCACCAACGGGCGGCGTCTCAAAAAATATCTTACCGCCATACTCATCGCGCTCCCAAATTGGTATGTGATCGGCATCCTGATCTCCTTCTCCAATAAATTTGCCGCCAAAATGGAGGTCAAAGGGACCATCGATCCGGGCAAGGCGATCATGTTCGCGTATGCGGCTATATCGGTGGGGGATATCCTTATCGGGTTCGTCAGCCAGTGGCTGAAGAGCCGGAAGAAAGCGCTGTGGGTATTCCATATCATCACTGCCATCTCCATCGTCTGGTACTTCAATCTGCAGGGGCAGACTGCCGGTACGATGTACCTGGTCTGTGTATTCCTCGGCTTTGGCACGGGCTTCTGGGCGATCTTTGTCACCATGGCCGCCGAACAGTTCGGCACGAATATCCGGGCCACCGTCGCCACCACCGTTCCCAATATGGCCAGGGGGTCTCTCTACCTTGTATCGATGCTGTTCGTAAATCTGCAGGGATGGCTCGCCCCATCGACCGCTTATTTCAAGAGCGGATGGATTACGGGCATCGTCGTTTTCTTCATCGCCTCCGTCTCCCTGATCCTGACAGAAGAGACGTTCGGGAAGGACCTGAATTATATCGAACCATAAGCATGAAATTCCTCATCATCCGCTTCAGCTCCATCGGAGACATCGTGCTCACCACGCCGGTAGTGCGCTGTCTTAAACAGCAGATCGCGACGGCGGAAGTACACTATCTGACGAAGTCCGCCTATGGTCCCGTCCTGGCCGCCAACCGGTATATCGACAAGCTGCATTTTCTGGAAGACGATCTGGCTACTACCATCGCGGAATTAAAAAAAGAAGACTTCGACTTTGTCATCGACCTGCACCATAACCTGAGAACCTTAAAAGTAAAGAGAGGGCTGGGGAAAAGATCATTTTCTTTCAACAAGCTGAACTGGGAGAAGCTGGCGCTGGTGTGGCTGAAATGGGACCTGATGCCGGACAAGCATATCGTGGACCGTTACCTCGACACGGTAGCGTCGTTCGGAGTAAAGAACGATGGGGCGGGGCTGGATTATTTTATCCCCGCGGCCGACGAAGTAAAACCGCATGATATACCTACCTCTCACCAGGCCGGCTATGTGGGGCTTGTCATCGGTGCGGCGCTGGCTACCAAAAAACTTCCGCTGTACAAGCTGAAAGAGATCTGCACCCAGGCCCGGCATCCGCTGATCCTGCTCGGCGGCCCGGAAGACGTGGCCGTTGCCGAAGAGCTGGCGGCCATCGATCCCATCCGGATCTATAATGCCTGCGGGAAATTCAATCTGAATGAATCGGCCGATCTGGTCAGACAGGCCAAGCTGGTCGTCACCCATGATACGGGCCTTATGCATATCGCAGCTGCCTTCAAGAGACCGGTGCTCTCGGTGTGGGGGAACACCGTTCCCGCATTTGGCATGTACCCTTATTATGGGAAAAACTATTTATCCAACTATCGACCCGGCAAAATGACCGGACTGTCTGGTGAGCTTCCTTATGAAATAATGGAAGTAAAGGGGCTGAGCTGCCGCCCCTGTTCCAAGATAGGCTTTAAGAAATGCCCGAGGGGACATTTCAAGTGTATGAGACTGCAGCCGGTGGAGCAGATCGTGCAGGCGATAAATCCGGCGGGGGACGAGCATTAAATCCTTCGCGGGACCCGCGATAAATCCGGTACGGGTTGATTATTTTCAATATTTTTAGAAAAAAATTTGGGACGGCATCATACCAGGAAAGAAAAGATTTGTCTGAATTGCGGATCCGCGGTCGAAGAACGGTATTGTTCCCGGTGCGGGCAGGAGAACCTCGAGCCCGCCGAGAGCGTTGGACATCTGGTGGGTCATTTCTTTGCAGACATTACGCATTTCGACTCGAAGATCTTCACCACGCTGAAAGACCTGGTCTTTCGTCCGGGGTTCCTTACCCGGGAATATATTGCCGGCAAGAGAGTGCGTTATCTGAACCCGATCCGGATGTATGTGTTCATCTCCGCCGTTTTTTTCCTGGCCATATTTGCCGGAGGCGGCGACGAGCATGCGCCGACGGAAGAGAGTAACCCGCATTCCACCAATCTTTACCGCCAGCAGCTGGCGGACAGCCTGAGGGCCGTGGCAAAAGCAACGGGGAAGCCGGAAGCGTCGGACAGTATCCGCAGGGCCGTCAATGGGGAAATGGCCTCCGTACTGGACACTGCGGCGATCCATGCCGGGGCTGGCGAATCCTTTGGCCTCAGCTTTGGCACCGGTGGTAAAGTGGTCCTGGACCTGACGGAATATAAATATCATGACCTCCGGGAATATGATTCGGTGCAGCAGACGCTGCCGGACAGCGCACGAGGAAAGGGGATCCTGAACTGGATACTCCGGAATAACCTGAGACTGAAGGCACAGTACCATAACCGGAACCATATCCGGCTGGAAAGCGATGTGGGACATACCATACCCAGGATCATGTTCGTATTGTTGCCCATGTTCGCGCTTTTTGTCGGATGGTTTTACAGCCGGAAAAAATATTTCTATGTACAGCATGCTATTTTCTCCATCCATTTCCACTGCTTTACCTTTCTGCTGTTCCTGCTGACTTTTCTTGCGGAGAAGATCGTTCCCGACAATAGCAATATGTTGCCGCTGATGCTGCTGCTGCCGGTCATCTCGCTGATGCTGGTCTTCGGATACCTTGTGGCCGCGCTGAAGGGGATGTATGGGCAGTCATTCTGGCTCTGTCTGGGAAAGGCTTTCGCCATCAGCCTCTTATACCTGATATCGATCCTGGTGGTGCTGGGCCTGCTGGTCCTGTTCACTTTCCTGCGGACCTGAGGGGGGGAGCCCCGCCCAGGAGCGGGGCGCGCAGATTGCCTGCGTGGGCCGGCCGGCGTGACGCTGTCAGCGCAGCCTTTATTATATCTGTATTAATTCGCCCGGAACCACTGGGAATTTCTGCCGATTCCTGGTTTATTCGCGGATGAAATTCCTGATCATCCGGTTCAGTTCTATCGGGGACATCGTACTCACCACACCCGCCATCCGTTGTCTGAAGCAGCAGCTGCCGGACGCCGAGCTTCATTTTCTTTCCAGGGGAATTTTTAAAGACGTTACCCTTCATAACCCGTATATCGACCGCCGTTTTTATTATGATAATAACCTCGGGGAGCTCATCGGGCAACTGAAAGAAGAGCAGTATGATTATGTGATCGATTTTCAGAAGAATGTACGTTCGTACAAGATCCGCGCTGCCCTGAAAACAAAGACGCTGTCCTTCAAAAAACTGCGGGTACAAAAATTTTTCCTCACCAAACTGGGCGTCGATATCATGCCGGGCAGGCATATCACGCAGCGTTGTCTGGATACGCTGCTGCCATTGGGTGTTGCGGACGATGGCTATGGGCTGGATTATTTCCTCGATAAGAAGGACAGGGTACAAGAATCCGATCTGCCGGCATCACACCGCGACGGCTATGTGGCGGTGGTGATCGGAGCGTCCTATTTTACCAAGAAAATGCCCGTGATCAAATTGCAGCAGCTGTGCCTGCTGATCGACAGGCCGGTCGTGCTGATCGGGGGAGGAGAGGATGTCCGGGAGGGAGAGGCGATCGCGGCTGCCGATCCGGAGAAGATCGTCAATGTCTGCGGCCGGTTCAGCCTGAACGGGAGCGCCGATCTTATCCGGCAATCGGAGCTGGTGATCTCGCATGACACGGGCATGCAGTATATCGCCTGTGCGTTTGGGAAACAGGTGCTGGCGATCTGGGGCGGGACGTCTCCGCTGCTGGATGTGGAGCCGTATTATGGAGAGCGGAGGTGGGCCGGTGGCGGAGCCGAACGACGGAGTGGACCGGGCCTTCGCAGGCCGGGGCCTGGAGCGATGCACGGCGTCAATGGTCTGGGACCCGATGTGGAGCATCCCGCACCGTATACAAATTTTGTCGTGCCCGGTCTGCGTTGTCAGCCCTGTTCGAGCTTTGGCAAAAAAAAATGCCCCGCAGGGCACTTTTCTTGTATGCATTCGCACGATGTACAAGCCATAGCCGCGGAGGCCATGGCCAGGCTGGCGCTTATAAGGTCTTCAGCACATCGTTCATGTTCCTGACGGCGTCCGCGCTCTTGTCGAATGCGGCCTGCTCTTCTGCATTCAGCCCGAAATCGAGGATCTTTTCCCAGCCCTTCCGGCCGATCACTACGGGAACACCAAGGCATATATCTTTCTGTCCGTACTCTCCGTCGAGGGATACGCAGCAGGTGAATAATTTTTTCTCGTCGCGTACGATGCTGGATACGAGGGCTGCTCCGGCTGCTCCGGGGGCATACCAGGCCGAAGTTCCGATGAGCTTGGTCAGGGTGGCGCCACCAACCATGGTGTCCGCCACGATCTGCTGCTGCTGTTCGGTGCTCAGGAATTTTGTCACCGGGGCGCTGTTCCAGGTCGCCAGACGGATCAGGGGGATCATCGTCGTGTCTCCATGACCGCCTACTACCACGGCATTCAGATCGGCCGGGCTGCATCCAAGATGCTGGCTCAGCTGATATTTGAAACGGGCGCTGTCCAGCGTGCCGCCCATGCCGATGATCCGGTTCTTTGGCAGACCCGTGGCCGTCAGGGCCAGATAGGTCATGGTATCCATCGGGTTGCTGATGATGATGACGATCGTATCTGGAGAATGTTTTAAGATATTCTGTGCGACGCCCTTCACGATGCCGGCGTTGGTGCCGATCAGCTCTTCGCGGGTCATGCCCGGTTTGCGGGGAAGCCCCGAGGTGATCACCACCACATCGCTGCCGGCCGTTTTCGAATAATCGTTCGTGCTGCCGGTGATCCGGGTATCGAAACCCAGCAGAGCGGCGGTCTGCATCATGTCCTGGGCCTTGCCTTCCGCTAATCCTTCCTTGATATCCAGCAGCACTAACTCCTCTGCCAATGCGGCACGGGCGATATTATCGGCACAGGTAGCGCCGACGGCGCCGGCGCCTACAACCGTTACTTTCATCAGAAAATATTTAAAATGATAAAATTATTTGCGCTGCAAAGGTAGGGGAGGGTGATGAACAATACCGACTATTCCTCCGCCTTTTTTTGCGCGAACGCGTTCAGCAGCGTGGAGGTCTTCTGGGTCCCTTCGTATGTTGTGATCAGGTCGCCATTCTTGTCGTAGAGCGCAAGGTAGGGGAGGTTGTGGATCCGGTAGTAGGGGACCAGAAAGAACTTCTCATCTCTTCCGATATGAATATTGGGATGGTCGGCCAGATGATAATGCTCGTTGAATTCCTTCATTTCGGAAAAGGGCTGGTAGGTGGCCATCACGATCTCGATGTCCTTGAACTTATCCATAGCCGCCAGGATAGAATCCGTCTGGCGTTTGCAATGATCGCAGTCGGGGCTGAAGAACATGACCATAGTCCGGCGATGTTTTTTGATATCATCCTTCGTGAGGTAGGTGGCGCTGTCCACTTTCAGCAGGTGGAAGGGCGGAATGGTCGGGAATTTCTTATAGGGAGCCTCCGGGTCCGTCTGGGGCGTCTGGGCGGCCTGTGCCGGCTGGGCAGTCTGTTGCGCCTGTTGTGCGGAGGCAAAATGATAACCTGTCAGGATCAGTAGTACGAGATATGCTTTTTTCACAATGTTGGAATTTTCACGAATAATTTAGCATGCCGCCGTCTGCGATGGTCCGGCCATGCCCGGCAAAACTATGCTGTTTAACGAATCACACCCGATAAAAATTTCGTAAAAATATTTTTTGTTTATTACGAATTATTCGTAGATTTACGAAAACTTCGTAGTTATATGGAAAAACTGACAAGACAAGAAGAACAAGCCATGCAGGCGGTCTGGAAGACGGGAGAGGGTAATGTGAAGATCTTCCTCGATAATATGGAGGAGCCCCGGTCCCCTTACACCACCCTCGCCTCGACGATAAAGAACCTCGAAAAGAAGGGCTATCTGGGCAGCAGGCTGCTGGGGAACTCCTATCTGTATAAACCGCTGGTGACGGAGGAGGAATACAAGAAGAAATTCATGAGCGGGTTCGTGAAGGATTATTTCGACAACTCCTATAAGGAGCTGGTGAACTTCTTCGTGGACCAGAAAAAACTGGGCGCACGCGAGCTCAGAGAGATCATCGGGCTGATCGAAGAAGGCCGGAAGGCTGACTAAAGAACGCGGCCAGGACCAGACGCGGTCCGGACTTTGCGCAGATCACCAGAAGACGAAACGCACGCCAAAAAATTTATTTTATGCCATTATTCGCCCTCTATCTGATAAAATTATCGATCAGCCTCTCGGCAGCCTGGCTGTTCTATCAGCTCTTCCTCCGCAGGCTGACCTTTTATGCCTGGAACCGCTGGTATCTGCTGGGGTATTCGCTGCTCTCCTTTTTTATTCCCTTTATCAATGTGGCCCAGGTCGTGAAGAGCGAACGGGAAGGGGCGACGGTGATCGGGTATATACCGGTGATCGGGAACTACAAGCCGCCGATCGTGGGCGCCTGGGATCTTATCTTCTGGGGGCTGGCGCTGGGAACCTTGCTCTTATTGCTGCGGTTGATGAGCCGCTGGCTGTCTCTGTCTAAGATCCGGCGGCAGGCAAAGCTGATGACCGACGATGGACTCAGGATCTATCAGGTGGATGAGGCGATCATTCCGTTCTCTTTTGGGAATGCGATCTATATCAATCCCAGCCAGCATACCGAAAAAGAATGGTCGGCGATCATCCTGCATGAATACGTGCATATCCGGCAGCGGCATACCCTGGACATCCTGCTGGCGGAACTGTGCTGCGCGCTGAACTGGTACAACCCCTTCGCCTGGCTGATCCGTCATGCCATCCGGCAGAACCTCGAGTTTATCGCCGACAGCAAAGTGCTGGAAAAAGGTCTCGATAAAAAAGGATATCAATATCATTTGCTGAAGGTCATCGGCGAGCCAAGGTATCGCCTGGCCAATAATTTCAATTTTTCCTCCTTAAAAAAACGCATTATCATGATGAACAAGATAAGAAGCGCCAGGCTTCAACTGGTGAAATTCCTTTTTCTGCTGCCCTTATTCGCCGTACTGCTGGTGGCCTTCAGGAGCCAGTATAAGCAGGCAGCCACAAACGCTGCGGGGACCAGGACCACGATTGGCATGCAGTCACCCCCTGTGGCGGCGCCTGTTCAGGAACGGCAGACCGGCGCGGACCTCCTTCCAGGTACGACCGTGATCCATCTAAAACGCCCCAAAGTTGTTGCGGCAGTTGAAACGAAGGGAGTGAGAATGACCGATACGGTGCCCGGTGTCGTGCATACCGGCAAAGACACTGCCTATCTGATGATCAGCCAGCTGAACCTGGCCGCACGGGACAGGGGCGAGCCGCTGTACATCCTCGATGACAAAGAAATGGCCGAGGGTGTCAGAGGGATCAGGCCCGATGAGATCTCGCATATCAGTGTCCTGAAAGACGAGTCGGCGGTGGCGAAATATGGATCAAAAGCCAGGAATGGGGTCGTGCTGATCTATAGCAAGACCTATGTGGGCATCCATCCGGAGATGGGCCCCCCGGGCGTGACAAACGTCACCATTACAAAGGATTATATGAAAGATACCCTGGACCGGTCTGGAGAGCATGTAAAGATGAGCAGCGAGTCTGGTGTCAGTATAAGATTGAAGGATCCCTTTAAAGGATTAGTAATCCTTGACGGAAAAGAAATCTCCGGCGAGGAGCTGGGTAAGCTGAAGCCAACCTCGATCGGCAGTATGGAGGTATTTAAAGGGGACGAGGCCATTAAAAAGTATGGAGACAAGGGCAAAGATGGGGTCATCCTCATTACCTCGAAAAAATAGCTTTCATTGCACGGATTGGTGGAAAAATGCTATGGTCCTCAGATCATAGCATTTTTTTTGATCCGGCCGGTCTCCTCTAAATGCCCGTCTGACGGGGATGCCTGCGTGGAAGCCCTCTTTCAGGAAGTCTTTGTGGGCTGCTGTTTTTGCCTTAAATTTGCCCCCCGCCTTCGCCATAGGGTCGCTCTGCCGAATTATTTCCGGCGATCTGGACCGGCGAGATAGGCAAGATCTTAAACTGCATTCTAAAAATCGAAAGGGTTTATGGCAAATACGTCAGATATCAGTCGTGGCATGATCATCAAACTGGATGGAAGTCTTTATACGGTCGTCGAATTTGGTGAGAACAAAACTGCCCGGGCCGCCGCGAAAGTGTGGGCCAAGCTAAAAGGAGTGGACAACGCCCGTTCCATCGAAAAGACCTGGAACAGCGGGGATACCATTTACCCGGTCCGCGTGGAAAGAAAGGCTTTTCAATATCTGTATAAGGATGATACCGGGTATAATTTCATGGATAACGAGACTTTCGAGCAGATCGCCATGGAAGAAGGGCTTATCGATGCCCCGCAATTTTTAAAGGAAGGACAGGAAGTGTCCTTGTTGCTCAATACCGAGACCGACCAACCGATGAGCGTTGAGCTGCCCGATAAGATCGTCATGCTGGTCACCTATTCGGAACCGGGAGTAAAGGGAGACACGGCAACGCGTACCCTGAAACCCGCAACCGTGGAAACTGGCGCCACCGTGAATGTTCCCCTGTTCGTCAATGAAGGCGAACTGATCCGTATCAATACGAAGACCGGCGAGTATGTGGAAAGGGTAAAATAAATGGATATTTAGCTATTAATCCCTATTTTAGCCCCCCAAACAAACCTGTAAATTCATCCAATATGGATTTTAAACAGATTCAGGAGTTGATCAAAATGATCAACAAGTCAAATATCGGAGAAGTCAGCATCGAGGAGAAAGGATTTAAATTGACTATCAAACAGAAAGAAGAACCCGTCCAACAGGTAATAGCTGCGCCGGTACAGTCCCTTCCTGCGGTGAGCTATGGAGTGGCGCCTGTTCAGGCCGCACTGGCAACAGCCCCCTCCTCGGAAAAGCCCGCCAAGGCAGCCGAGGCCCCGGCCGGAAATACGGTGACCATCAAAAGCCCGATGATCGGCACTTTTTACCGCAGCGCATCCCCCGACAAACCCTCATTTGTCAACGTAGGCGACGAGGTCGACCTGGGCAAAGTGGTCTGCATCATCGAGGCGATGAAACTCTTTAATGAAATTGAAAGTGAAGTCAAGGGCAGGATCGTGAAAATACTGGTCGAAGATGCTTCACCGGTCGAATACGATCAACCCCTATTCCTTGTCGAACCTGCCTGACCGACCCTCAAATCGAAAGAATGTTTAAAAAGATATTAATTGCCAACAGAGGAGAGATTGCTTTACGCGTTATCCGTACCTGTCGCGAGATGGGTATCAAGACCATCGCCGTTTACTCCACTGCGGACAAAGATAGCCTGCACGTCCGGTTTGCCGATGAGGCCGTGTGTATTGGCAAGCCCGCCAGTTACGATTCTTACCTGAACATCCCTCATATCATGGCCGCCGCGGAGATCACCAATGCGGATGGCATTCATCCCGGATACGGTTTTCTGGCTGAGAATGCGCGCTTCGCAGAGATCTGTGGAGAGCATGGCATCAAATTCATCGGGCCCACTCCCGCCATGATCAACTCGATGGGTGACAAGATCACCGCCAAGGAGACCATGATCAAGGCCGGCGTACCCGTGGTGCCCGGCGGCGGTGGTCTGCTGAATAGCGTTGACCATGCCATCGGTTCGGCAAAAGAGATCGGTTATCCCATCATCCTGAAGGCCACGGCCGGTGGCGGTGGTAAGGGAATGCGGGTAGTCTGGGAAGAATCCGAGATGGAGCGCTCGTATAATGCGGCAAAGGCCGAGGCAGCGGCCTCTTTTAAGAACGATGGGGTGTACATGGAGAAATTCGTGGAAGAGCCCCGGCATATCGAGATCCAGGTCGCGGGCGATCAGTATGGAACGGTCTGTCACCTCAGCGAACGCGATTGCTCGATCCAGCGCCGGCATCAGAAGCTGGTGGAAGAATCCCCTTCTCCTTTTATGACGCACGAACTGCGTCAGCGGATGGGTGAGGCGGCGATCAAGGCGGCATCGGCCATCAATTATGAAAGCGTCGGAACGATCGAGTTCCTCGTCGATAAGCACCGTAATTTCTACTTCATGGAAATGAACACGCGTATCCAGGTGGAACATTGCGTGACGGAAGAAGTGGTGAATTTCGATCTGATCAAAGAACAGATCAAGATCGCCGCGGGCGAAACGATCAGCGGTCAGAATTACGAGCCCCAGGGACATGCCATCGAATGCCGTATCAATGCGGAAGATCCTTATAATGATTTCAGGCCTTCACCGGGCAAGATCACGGTCCTGCACCAGCCCGGCGGTCATGGCATCCGTGTCGACTCGCATGTTTACGACGGTTATACCATCCCCCCCTATTATGACAGCATGATCGGCAAGATCATTGCCACCGCACGCACCCGGGAAGAAGCGATCAGCACCATGCACCGCGCGCTTACCGAGTATGTGATCGAAGGGATAAAGACCACGATCCCCTTCCATCTTCAGCTGATGAAGGACGAACGGTTCCGCAGCGGTGATTTCAACACAAAATTTCTCGAAGGATTTAAAATGGTGTAGGGTCAGCTAGCTCCAGTTCTCCACCAGTTCCTCTATCAGATGCCCGGCCCCGAAATAGCCGGCCAGCTTGCGTATGACGGATTCTACCAGCGCATCCGGGCAGGATGCCCCGCTGGTGATGAGGATGCGTGTGGGGGAGCTTGCGTGGCGGGACTGGAGGACGGCCGGTCCGGAAAGAGCCGCCTGCATATCGGCCGGTCCGGCGGATGGTTGGATAGCCGGAGTGCCGGGTAGCCATCCCGTTGTTCTGAGCTCCTGCCGCTTATGAAGATCGTAATGTTCTATTTCCTGCGGCGAGATGATCTTTTCTTCGGAGCTGATAAACCAGGTCGGCAGCCGATCCTCACACAATTCCACCAGATGACCCGTATTGGATGAATTATATCCTCCCACGACGATGGCCAGGTCGGCGGGTGTTTCGAGCATTCCCATAACGGATGACTGGTTGTCCAGCGTGGCATAGCACAGCGTGTCGCGGGTGTCGGCAAAACGCTCTTCCACCGTAGTATCCGTCAGCCCGTAGCGGTCGATCATGGTCTGCCGCAGAAAATCGGCGATGGCCTGGGTGTCGCTGGCCAGCATGGTGGTCTGGTTGACCACGCCGATGCGCTGTAAATTTTTTTGTATATCGAAGCCCTCGCTGTATTGATCCTTGAACGCCGCGAAGAACGAATCGGCTGGCATCGTCCCCTTTATATATTCCGCCAGCACCCTTGCTTCCTGCATGTCTTTTACGATGACGGATGCGGTGCCGGAGGCGGCGTGGGAAAAAGTGGCGCGGGTCTCTTCATGTCCCGGCTTGCCATGCACGACCACGGTGTATTCTTTGCGGGCGATCTGTGCGCTGCGGTTCCATACCTTCTCCACGAAGGGACAGGTGGTATTGTATTTCTCGGTCTGGATGCCGATGGATCTCAGCTTCTGCTCGATCTCGAGGGTCGTCCCGAAGGCGGGTATGATGACGATATCGTCGGCCGTGAGCGATCCGAAGGGGATGATCTGCCTGCCGCTGGTGTCCTGGAGGAATTGAACGCCTCTCGAGAGCAGATCGGCATTTACCTGGGGGTTGTGGATCATTTCGCTTAACAGGAAGATGCGGCGACCGGGATTCTCGTCGATGGTGCGGAAAGAGATCTCGATGGCGTTTTCGACGCCATAACAAAATCCAAAATGACGGGCAAGATAAATATGCAGGCTGCCAAGATCCAGCAAGGCGGGCAGGAAATCTTTTTTCATTTTATCCTGCTGCCGGCGCCTGTTCTTGATCGCGGTGATCAGCGGGCTTCGGTAGATGATGGGGACCTGGAATGCCTTCATGTTATGTTCGGAATGCGCAAAGATACGGCAAACTTTGCGCCGGGGGAAACGGGCCGGAATCGGAATTAATATTATCTTAACGCCCCGGATGCGGGAACCGTACCTATCCCGCAGATCAAAAATGGCAAAAATATGAGCGTCCTGTTCTCTCCCGTTGACTGGATCTATACGTCCAATATTTATGAAGTGAACCTGCGACAGTACACTCCCGAAGGAACATTCGAAGCTTTTTCACGCGAAATGCCCCGGCTGAAGGACATGGGGGTAGACATTCTCTGGCTGATGCCCATTACCCCGATCAGCGTAAACAAGCGGCTGGGCAGCCTTGGCAGCTACTATGCCTGTTCGGACTATACGACGACCAACCCCGAGTTCGGAACCCTGGAAGATTTTCGGCGGATGGTGAACTATGCGCATGAGCTGGGCATGAAGGTCATCATCGACTGGGTCGCCAACCATACCGGCTGGGACCATCGCTGGACGAAGGAGCATCCGGAATTTTACCGGAGGAATCACGAAGGCAATTTTTTCGATGCGCATGGCTGGGAAGATGTGATCGATCTGAATTATGATAATAAGGAATTGCAGGCGGCCATGATCGGGGCCATGCAATTCTGGGTGCGCGAATACGGTATCGACGGGTTCCGCTGCGATATGGCCATGCTGGTGCCGCTGGAATTCTGGCGGGAGGCAAGGGCTGAACTGGACAAATCGAAAAAATTGTTCTGGCTCGCCGAATGCGAGGAGATCGTCTATCATGAAGTGTTCGACGCGACCTATACCTGGAAATTCCTTCACCGGATGGAGGCTGTCTGGAGAACGGAATACGGACTGAATGGACTCGATGAGGTGTTGCAGTATTACAGCGGTATGTTCCCGCCCGGGGCGATACGCGTTTATTTCACCTCCAATCACGATGAGAACTCCCACAGCGGCAGTGAGTACGAACGAATGGGAGTGGCGGCGAGGGTTTTTGCCGTCCTCTGCTGTACCTGGGAGGGGTTGCCAATGATCTACAGCGGACAGGAGCTGCCGAATTATAAGCGGTTGAAATTCTTCGATAAGGACCTCATCGACTGGCCCGCGTCGGGCCCCTGCGGGTTGCACGGGTTCTATAAAGCCATGCTGGAGCTTAAGAAAAGAAATCCGGCCATGCGGGCGAACGGAGGATCGTCCGTTACGCACCGTCTCGGAACGCATTCCGGTGACCGCTGCTTTGCATTTACACGCAGCGCGGGTGAGCATGAAGTGCTGGTGACGCTGAATTTTTCCGCCGCTCCCCTGACCATCGGGGCGGACGAGCTTTCGCTGAATGGGACCTGGCACAATATATTTACGGACGAGTCCTTCGACTTCTCCGCTGCCCGCAGTATTGAGCTCGATGCATGGGGCTATGGAGTCTATGAAAAAAAATAAGGCGATCTCACGACCGCCTTATTTTTAAAAACCATCCATTTATTTATTGACCGCCGGATATTTTCAGCGGATAGGTATAAACGCCTTCGTAGCCGGAGAATACCCCTTCCAGTTTCACGGTGCCGGAAGATTTTTCGAGGATCTTCTGCAGCTCTTCCACGGTCCTGACTTCTTCTCCATTCGCCTTCAGGATGATAAAGCCTTCCTGGATCCTTGATTTATCCATCAGGCCATTCTCCGTCACGGATTTCACGATGACACCGCCTTTTACATCGAGGGTTGTCGCATCTTTCTTGCTCAGCGTCTGGAGCGTTGCGCCCAGCTTGTCGAGCACGGATGTTTTTACTACCGAGGTGGTGCCCGAGTTATTGCGCAGCACGATGGGAACGTTAATTTCTTTTCCGTCCCGCTTGTAGGTGACCACGATCTTTTCACCGGGGCTGTAGGTGGCCATCTGGCCGATCATTTCAGCGCCGGTAAGAACGGGTACGCCATTGAGTTTGGTGATCATGTCGCCTTTCTGAATACCGGCATGGGCAGCAGCGCCATCGGCAGCGGCATCCATTACATATATTCCATCTCCTTCTTTGATACCCTGTTCTTTTTTCTGGTCTTCGCTCATGTCGTCACGCGGATACTGAATGCCGAGGAATGCCCGCTGGGGAGTTCCGAACTTCATGATATCGTTGACGATCTTCTTTACGATGTTGACGGGGATCGTAAAAGAATAACCCGCATAGGAACCGGTGGGCGACGCGATAGCCGAGTTGATCCCTACCAGCTGGCCATCCGTGTTGATAAGCGGTCCGCCACTGTTGCCGGGGTTCACGGCGGCATCCGTCTGAATGAACGATTCGAGGGGAGTCTGGCTCTGTCTCCGGTTGATGTCAAGGGTCCGTCCCTTTGCGCTGACGATCCCTGCGGTGACCGTCGTCTCCAGGTTGAGCGGATAACCAACTGCAAGCACCCACTGACCGATCTTCACGTCATCGGAATTTCCATAGAGCAGGAAGGGCAGCCCCTGCGCATCGACCTTCACTACGGCGAGATCGGTGCTGGGATCGGCGCCCACTACCTTTGCCTTGAACGATTTCCTGTTGCTGAGCGTAACGGTCACCTCATCGGCGCCATCCACTACGTGGTTGTTCGTTACGATATAGCCATCATTGCTGATAATGACGCCGGAGCCCGATGCCATCTCAGGCATGGACCGCATGCCATTCCCATTACCGAAGAAATCATCGGGGTCTATCCCGAACAGATCGGAAAAGGGATTGCGTTTTGGCAAATTATTGCTTACGGTGCGGACAGTCTTGGTCTTGATGTGTACGGTGGCCGGGATGGCAGCGCTCGCCGCATCGGTGAAATCTACCGGGCCAGCTCCCGTTCTTTTTTCGCCATCGAAGAACTTTGCATAATTGGAGGGTACTTTACCGGAATCCTGGGCATAAAAATAGGTCTTGCCCCCTTTAAAGTGATCGTAGCCCCACATCGTAGCAACAGCGGTCGTGGCACTGATCAGCATAACAGCTACTACTTGTCTTGCTTTCATATTTTTTTATAATTTTTCGTTAACAGGCATTCGTGTGCGCCATGCCCTGGATAGCAAAATAACGCACACATTCGATAACTGTTTCTACCGGTGAATCAGTTTAACAAATAATTTACTAAGCTCTTCGTACATGGCGTCCGGTAATCCGCCGCGGTAAACCCGTCCGGCGGACGGTGCCGACCCAAGCCCACTATCATAAATTTACAAAGAAAAGCCGGTAGTTCATGCCCCGTTCCTGTAGTATATGCCCGCCGCCGGATCCGCGGTAGGATTCACCGGACAGCCGGATACGGATCAAAGTCCGGTCAGAAATCCCAGGGTATCCACCCCGTCCGCATAATCGGTGAGGCCCGGCCGCTGGGCTCTCCCAAACGGGGTATGCCGGCGCCCCACGATGCACTGGATATCCGGATGTCCCGTAAGGGCGGCAAGGGTGCCGGAGCCGGGTGTATATACCTCATAATACAAGGCGCTGATCGGGGAGAAAAAGGAGGGATTCTCCTCGAGCAGGATGGACTCATTGCTCATGTACTGCTTCTTGTTCAGGATCAGGATAGTCAGGTAATAGTCGTAGTTATGCTTGTACTTGGCGTAGTCGGCGAGGTAATTATATTTTTTAAACGTCTCCAGCAAGGGCAGAAAATCATAGTTTTCCGGAACATAGAGCTTGGTGACATTGCGGCAGCCCAGCCCGAAATAGAGATAGACGTCATCCGCCAGCTTTTCCAGCTCTTCGCCGGATTCGTGCCCGTCGAGGATCGCCACCGACGTACGGTTGCGCCGGATGATATGAGGATATTTGCCGAAATAAAAGTCGAAATACCGGGCGGAATTATTGCTGCCGGTGGCAATATACGCATCACAGCCATTCAGCCTTTCGGCAAAGCTGACGAGCTCCCGGAATTCCGGGTCGTATCCACCCGCTGTCGCCACCAGATGTTTGATCAGCACCTCGTCTTTCGCGGAGGGCCGGATCGTCTGCCGGTGACCGGTGATAAAAATGCAGAGAAAGTCATGGAACCCGACGAGGGGGATATTCCCGGCCATGACCAGCCCGATATTTTTTGGGGAGCCGTTTGTCGGAGGCAGCCCATATTGTTCCACCCAGGCGGTTAATTTGTCTTTTTGCAACATTTCTTCCGCAAGCCCGCGGACGGCCCCTTCTATAAATTCAGGCCTGAACCAGCCATTTGCGCTCCCGGCCCTTTGTTTGGTCTCCTGCCAGGCCTGCTCATCCGACAACATATAATTCCCCAGCCGGGCCAATAAATCAATTCGTTGATCCAAGTTCATAAATCCACTTTATATTTACAGCAATCGCTTTATCTTTGCTGGGCAAAATTAACTCATAATCATCCCTAATTTTAGAAAATTATGGCTATCAAGATAACAGAAGAATGTATTAATTGTGGCGCCTGCGAGCCGGAATGTCCGAATAACGCCATTTATGAAGGTGGCGTGGAATGGGCGATCACCGATGGCACCAGCGTAAAAGGTCAGTTCACCCTCCTCGATGGGTCGGTGGTGGATGCCGCTCACCGGAACGCCCCTGTCAGCGTGGATATCTATTATATTACTCCCAACAAATGCACGGAATGCCAGGGGTTCCATGAAGAGCCCCAGTGTGCGGCCGTCTGCCCTGTGGATTGCTGCGTACCGGATGAGATGTACGTGGAGACGGTGGAAGAGCTGCTGGCGAAAAAGGAACGTCTGCACATATAGACCGGATAGGTCTGACCAGGCCTGTCAGACGGGTATGTCGCGTATTGACCGCGGGCGGCATGACGGGACGCGGTGGCTGCGAAAGATGAGCTGGAGTTGTGGGATGTGCATAAATTCCGGCCCTGGAATTTGCTGGGTTGGCAAAAAGAGGTACCTTAACAAGACCAAGTTTTTTACCAATGTAGCCTCGTGCTACATGAAAATAGGCGGGTGATATTTCCCGTCATAAAAGGGTGAAGGAGATTATGCCTTCACCTTTCTTGTGCCCGGGCGCTTCTACCCAATAAAATCATAAAACCATCAGATGAAACCCATCATTGCATTCGTTACAGGCGGGTATTCCGGCGAATCGGTCATCTCCTATAAGAGCGCCATCACGATAGAAAATAACCTCGACTATAGTCTCTACACCGTTTATAAGATCGACATCACCCGGGAGGGCTGGTTCCATGAAAGCAAGGATGGGAAGAAGACGGAAGTGGACAAGAACGATTTCTCCCTGACCTTCGATGGAAAGAAAGTCCTTTTCGAGGCGGTGCTGATCGGCATACATGGTACGCCCGGCGAGGATGGAAAATTGCAGGGGTATTTCGATCTGATGAACCTGCCCTATACCAGCTGCGATGCGTCCAGTTCGGCGCTGACGTTCAATAAGCGGTTCACCGTGGCCGTTGCCGCCTTTTCGGGGATCCATGTGGCGCGCTCCGTCGTACTGATCAAAGACCGGTTTGGCAACCCCGACGAGATCACGGCGCATCTCCAGTTCCCCGTATTCGTAAAGCCCAATAACGGCGGCTCCAGCATCGGGATGTCGAGGGTGAACACGCCATCCGAAGAGCTGGGCGTAGCCATTGAAAAAGCCTTCCGGGAAGACGATCAGGTGCTGGTGGAAGAATTTATCGAGGGCCGGGAATTTACCATCGGGGTGTTCCGCTCGAAAGGGGAGATCATCACCCTGCCTTTCACCGAGGTGAAGAGCAAGCGGGAATTCTTCGACTTCGAGGCCAAATATACCCCCGGTCTGAACGAAGAAACGACCCCGGCCGTGGTGGACGAGGCCATCGCCGGCAAGGTGAGGGCGGCCGCCAGAAAGATCTACCAGGTCTTCAACTGTAACGGGGTGATACGGATCGACTTTATTTACAACGAGGCGAAGGGTGAGCCTTTCATGCTGGAAATCAACACAATACCCGGTCAGAGCGAGGCCAGCATCGTGCCCCAGCAACTCCGGGCCTTCGGCTGGACCTTGAAAGAATTTTATTCTGCCCTTATCGAGGATGCCCTGAGCCGTAATATAGGCCGGGTCCTATAAAATCTTTATTTTACACTTGCGTTTATCTATAAATCTTAAGGCGTGTTCAAATTTCTCACCACCAGGCCGCTCTGGGTCAATCTTGTAGCAGGGGTCGTTGTTTTATTGCTGATCTTATTACTTTTTCTGGGCTCGCTGGCTCTTCTGACCCGGCATGGAAAGACCATGAAGATCCCGGCCGTCACGGGCATGTCCTTTGCCGAGGCTAAAAAGACCCTGGAAAGCCAGGGATTCGAGGTCCAGATCCAGGATTCCCTTTATTCCGACACCATGCCGCCCTTACAGGTGGTCAAACAGTTCCCCGAATCGGACGATCTGGTAAAGGTGAACCGCACCGTCTACCTGACGATCAACCAGGCGCAGGCCCCTTTTGTCCAGATGCCCAACCTGGTGAGCATGAGCTTCCGCACGGCGGAAATGGTGCTCCGGCAGTATGGACTGAATCTGGAGGATACCGTGTTCAAGCCCGACTTCGCCAAGAATTCGGTGTTGCAGCAGCTGTATAAAGGCGATAATGTCAAACCCGGCATGAAGATCCAGCAGGGGAGCGCGATCACCCTGGTGCTGGGCAATGGCGTCGGCGGGACCGGATTTATGGTGCCCGATCTTTCGGGACTGACCTATCGCCAGGTAAAAGCCTGGATGGATTCTTCCGGGGTGATCATCGGCGCCGTGGTCATCGACCCCGATGTTACGGATACCCCGAATTCTTTTGTCCGCAAGCAGAGCCCTACACCCTTCAACGACGAAAAGAAGCCCAACCCCATCCGGCCCGGGCAGAGTATGGACATCTATCTTGGATCTAAGCGACCCGAACGGCAGGTGGATTCAACAACATCCGGCCCGTCGGCGCCCAACGCCAATTAATCTTTTTTTAAAATAAATTCAACTATGCAACTGATCTCCGTTGAACAATTAAAGGCAAGGATCGACGCCGGCGAGACCATACATTTACTGGATGTCCGGGAACCCGGCGAACATGCGGATTTCAATATCGGCGGCGTGCTGCTGCCCCTCGGTAAGGTCCAGACGATGCAGGTGGATGAGATCGAAGACTGGAAGGATCAGGAAGTGATCTGCTACTGCCGCAGCGGCAACCGGAGCGGTCAGGCCTGCCAGATCCTCGAAATGACCGGCTTCAGCAACGTGAAGAACCTCACCGGCGGCATGATGGCCTGGCAGGACAGGGTGGTGAAAGCGCAATAGCCCCTACAATTTAATATTTACCGCGAACAGGAAGTTGGTGCCCGCCATGGGGAAATAAAAGTTTTCCGTGATCAGGCTGCCCCCGTAGTAATATCCATAGGTATAGCCGTTAGCTTCATACTTTTTATTGAATACGTTGTTCAGCTGAAAGACGAGGTCGACGGACCTGACCACCGGCGCCCTGACGGTGTAGATCATGCGCAGGTCCTGCACATAGTACGCATTCAGCCTGCGGTCTTCCTTCTGTGAATTGTCAAGATATTCCTTGCTGACATATTTGGCCGGCAGGCTGATCTCATAATTGTGAAAGGGGGTGAAATTCAGCGAAGCCGCGCCGACGATGGCGGGTGAAAAGGCGATATCGGGACGCTTGTAGGTAAAGCTCTTCTGACCCCCGTTGTCATAGTCGTCGATATATTCCGTATAATTCTTCACTTTATTACGGCTCAGGGCCAGGTTGCCCATGACCGTGAACCAGTCCGTGATCTTTGCGCTGCCCTGCAGCTCGACGCCCAGGCGATAGCTGTCGGGAATATTGGTACGGGTATAGGTGCCTACGTCGTTGATCTGTCCCGTGAGCACCAGCTGATCCTTGTAGACCATATAGTACACGGTGGCTCCCCATGAATAACGGAGGTTCTTTTTTTCGAACCCCAGCTCAAAATCATTCAGGGTCTCCGGTCTTGGCAGCTGATCGAGTCCCGCCTCGAAATCATCGCGGTTGGGCTCATGACTTGCCCTTGACCAGGAGAGATAAGCCTGCCATTCGTGGCCGCTCCAGGTGAGGCCGGCCTTGGGATTGAAAAAATCATAGCTTTTCTTTATGCTGAGGGCGGTGTCGTCGAAGCCATCGAGGTCGTAGCCCACGCGTCTGTATTGGAGATCGGCAAAGGCCGTGAGATGGGTGGACAACTGCTGCTGCCATTTGGCATAGATGTTAAAGTCCGTCTTGTGAGCGGGTACATTATAGTATTCGTAGTCTTTCGGGATATTGCCGATCTGCGACCAGATGACATTCCCAAAGTGCTTGCCATCATAGCGGTCCCATCCGCCGCCAAGCGTCATTTGCGTCTGCTGGTCCTTGTACTGGAGGGAGAAGATGCCGCCGTAAAAATAATTATCCAGCCACTGCTGCCGGACCAGATCGGTGCTGCCGATCGTGTCGCCGCCGATGACCTGTGCGGGGAGATGATATTTATCCAGCGACTCCTGGCTCTTGTATTCTTCGAAGTAGCCACGGCCCCTGGTGAGGAAGGCGGCGGTGTTGAAGGATATTTTTTGGTCTACCGCGTGGTTGAAGAACAGCTGGTAGTGATCCTGCTGATAGTTATCGGTCTGATTGTCATAGGTGAAATAGTTGTAGGTCCTTTTGCTGGAATTATACAGGTTGAGCGAATCGGCCTGCGTGAAATAAAGGGAGCCGAGGTTGTTGGCATAATGGTTGTCGAGGGCGGCCTTGTCGCCAAAAAGCTTGGCTTCCGGGATCCCGTTCCAGGCCTGATAGGTGACCTCCTTGCCGGACAGGATATTGAGACGGATGGAGGAGCTCTTGCTGAACCAGGCCGTTGAAAGATAAAAGGATTGCAGCTTGCTGCTGGCCCTGTCGATATAGCCATCGCTGCTGATCCGGGACAGGCGGGCGTCGATGGTGAAATGGTCGTCGATAAGACCGGACCCCACCTTCACCGTATTCTTCCAGGTGTTGAAGGAGCCATAGCTGTTGTTGATCTCGGCGTAAGGCTTTTCGTTGAATTCGTTGGTGGAGAAATTCATGCTGGCGCCGAAGGCGCCTGCCCCGTTGGAAGAGGTGCCTACGCCCCGCTGGATCTGAATGCTGCCCACGGAAGAGGCGAGATCGGGCAGGTCCACGAAATAGATCTGCTGGGACTCGGCATCATTATACGGAATGCCGTTGAGGGTCATGTTGATCCGGGACGCGTCGGTCCCGCGGATATGGATGCCGGTATAGCCTACGCCGTTGCCGGCATCGGAATTAACGACCACCGATGGGGTCTGATTGAGCAGGAAGGGGAGGTCCTGTCCCAGATTGGTCTTCTCTATCTGTCCTTTGCCGATGTCGGTCTTTGTGAAAGGCGCTTTGTCACCCGCGCGCAGGGCCCTGACTTCCACGGGCTGGAGGAACAGGGTATCCCTTACCCTGGTCGGGAGGGCTGTCTTATTTTTTGCCGCATCGGACTGTGCCATGGCGGCAGGGGCCATAAAAAACTGGGTGGCCAGCAGGCAAGGGGCTAATAATGATCTTTTAAGCAGGTGCATTTCCGGCATTTTTTGAGGACTGAATAAAACTCGGCGACACATTGAAAAATGATCAATGGGTCGTCAAACGATACATTAAAAAGCAGGAGAATGCCGCGGAATGGAGGAATAGTGAAACAGCAAAATTATGACCACCTTTCCCTGCGCAGGCATTACCCTGATCAGGTTCTACGGGTATTATCTCAGCCGTCCGCATTTACGGACAGCACCCCGAGGAATCTGAGAAACTCCCGGCCGGACGCAAATCCGGACGGGTCGAGCCGCAAATATAGCCCTATTTTTGATATTCTGTAACTTTCGGGCAAACAGCAGCGTCCCAGATCAGGGCACTTTGAAGGCCCCTGCAACATTATTCATTTGCCCGTGTCTTTTAAAAAACTGATTTATGAACCAATCAACTAAGAACAGGATCGTACTGATGACCGCCTTTGTATTTACCGCCTGTATGGGCTTTGCGCAGGGTGGAAAGGTCGTCAATGATAAGAATGCGGAAAAACGCGACGTAAAAGGATTCCACGGCATCAGCGTCTCGGCCGGGATAGACCTTTATCTGAGCCAGGGTAATGAAGAGGCCGTGGCCGTAAGCGCCTCCGATGCCAATTACCGGGATAAGATCAGGACGGAGGTAAAGGACGGAGTGCTGGATATTTATATCGATAAGAATGGCGACCACTGGGGCTGGGGCGACCATAAGCTGAAAGCCTATGTTTCTTTCAGGGACCTGGATATCCTGAAAGCTTCGGGCGGTTCGGATGTCTATGCGGCGGATGGGATCAAAGGCGGAAAGCTGAAGATCGAATTGGCGGGTGGCAGCGATCTGAAAGGAAAGGTTGACATCTCCGGCGACCTGGTCATTACGCAGAGCGGCGGTTCGGATGTCGATATTTCGGGCACCGTGTCCAGCCTCTCCGTGCATGCCACGGGCGGCAGCGATATGAACGGATATGGCCTTTCGACGCAGGTGTGCAATGTAATGGCCAGCGGTGGCAGCGATGTACATATCACGGTCAGCAAGGAACTGAATGTGACGGCCAGCGGCGGCAGCGACGTATTCTATAAAGGGACTGCTGTGGTGAAAGAGCTGAACGCCGGAGGATCCAGCAGCGTCACGAAAAAAGGCTGAGCAGTCTGGCTGGAGCCATACCGCTCAACGGTCTTATGCCATGCTCCGGCTTAACAATCCGAATCTATCTTCTAACAACCCATAAACGACTCATCATGCAAAGAATATCTTTTATACTGGCAGCCTGTCTGATCCTGAACAGCGCCATGGCGCAGACCGTTGTCCACGATGCCAACGCAAGAAGCCGGACAGTTGGCGAGTTCCATGCTATCCATGTTTCTGCGGGGATCCATGTTTATTTCACGCAGGGCAATGAAAGAGCGGTGGCCGTCAGCGCCGCCGATCCCGATGTCCGGGACAAGATAAGAACGGAGGTAGTGGATGGAGTGCTGAAGATCTATTATGATAGCGATGACTGGAAATTCTGGAAGGACAACGATCGTCGCAGGGATGCGAAGGCGTATGTCTCGAACCCGAAACTGGATGGGATCAAGGCGGCCAGCGGTTCAAATTTCGAGGTGGACGGTATGCTGAAATCCGGTAATTTAGCGATGAGCCTGTCCAGTGGCGCCCATTTTAACGGCAAGGTGGAAGTAGGAGAATTGTCCGTGGACGGCAGCAGCGGCGCACATGGCTCGATATCCGGCACGGCCTCCTCCCTTAAGGTAGAGACCAGCAGCGGCAGCCATGTCGATGCGTTCGACCTGCAGACGGATAATTGCGATGCAAGGACCAGCAGCGGTGCGCATGTAGATATCACCGTGAGGAAGGAATTATCCGTATCGGCCAGCAGCGGCGGCCACGTCTATTATAAGGGCGATGGCGTCATCCGGAATGTCAATACCAGCAGCGGTGGCGGTGTGTCGAGAAAATAGGAGAGCCGGGCAAGTGTCCGATGATGCGTTTGGGTGCCGTGGAGCAATGAGATTATAATGAGACGAACATGAATAGATTTTTCTTTTTTTGGATCGGTGTAGCCCTTTGTGGGAATTTGTCGGCGCAAAAGACGGTGATCAACGACCCGAATGTGGAGCTGCGTACCGTAAAAGGCTTTCATGGCATCGAGGTGTCCAATGCCATCGATCTCTATCTGAGCCAGGGCGACCGGGAGACGGTGGCCGTCAGCGCGCCGGACCTGAAATTGCGCGACCGGATCCGCACGGAGGTGGTGGACGGGATCCTGATCATAAAAATGGACAAGGATAACTGGCTGGGTAACAGAGGCACAAAGAAAGTAAAGGCCTATGTGTCGTTCACCACCCTCGACAAACTGGCTGCATCCGGGGCCAGCAATATCTTTGTGGATGGTGTGATCACGGGCAGCAGCCTGAAGCTTGATCTGTCGGGGGCCAGCGATTTCAAGGGGGCCGTGCGGGTGAATGAGCTGAACCTGGACCAGAGCGGCGCTTCCGATGCGCTGATCACAGGGACCGTAGCCGGGCTGACGACCATAAAAGCCCGCGGGGCCAGCGATGTGAAGGGCTATGACCTCGTGACGGAGAACTGCAACGCCAATGTATCCGGGGCCTCGGATATCCGGATCACCGTAAATAAGGAACTCAACGCGCATGCCGGCGGAGCCAGCAGCGTTTACTATAAGGGCAATGCCGTGATCCGGGACCTGCATTCCAGCGGGGCCAGCACGGTATCGAAAAAAGGATGATCTCCCCAGGCCCACCGGCGGCCGCACAATGCGCCGCGCTCAAAGTTTATTGCGGCGCTCCGCCTCAAAATTCCCACAGATTTGCTTTGTATACTTGGTAAATAAATACAAAGCAATATGAAAAAATCACGCTTGCCGATCCTGGTGGCCCTCTGCCTCCTGACAAGTCCTGTTTGGGCCCAGCGCCTGAAGGATGCAAATGTACCCGTGGCTGTGCGATCCTCCCTGGCAAAGAAATATCCTTCGGCGACCGGCGTCACCTGGGAAAAAGAAAAAGGCAATTTCGAGGCGAACTGGGGCGGAAAATCGGGAGAGGATAATTCCGTGATGTTCACACCCGGAGGAGCTTTTGTGGAAAAGGTAGTCGCCATTCCGGTCAGCAGCTTGCCGTCTGGCGTTGCGGCCTATGTGCATGCGCATTATCCAGCCTCGAAAATAACGGAGGCTGGAAAGGTGACCGATGCGGAGGGCAAGACCCGGTATGAGGCGGAGGTGAAAGGGAAGGACCTGTTGTTCGATGAAAAGGGGAACTTTATCGGGAAGGATTGAGTGGAGTCGGCGACCCCGATCTACAAGATCATCATGATCGTCCCGAGGATGATAAATGCCGCTCCGATGGCCGTCTTCAGGGTCAGCGTCTCATTCAGGAATACTACCGCCAGAACAATGGTGAGCGCCACGCTGAGCTTGTCGACGGGCGCCACCTGCGAGACCTTGCCCACCTGCAAGGCCTTGAAATAAAAGATCCAGGAGAGGCCTGTGCAGATGCCGGAGACCAGGAGGAAAATAAGATTTTTGGTGGAAAGGGTCGCGATGCCCTTTGTCTCCCCTCTTGCGAGGACGATGCCCCATGCCACCAGTACAATAATGACCGTCCGGATGGCCGTTGCCAGATTGGAATTTACATTCGTGACGCCCACCTTGGCAAAGATGGCCGTAAGCGAGGCGAAGAGGGCTGAGAGTAAGGCATAGATCCACCACATAGCTGAGTGTTTTGTGAGGACAAAATACGACTTCGCCCGCAGATCGCCCATTACGTGGGGGGTGGGGTTTGTAAAGTTGACCACCCCTGTCCTGCGGTGCTATGATCTTTTCACCAAAATTTCCCGGCTTATGGTCTTCGATCTGAGATGAACCCGGACATAATACATGCCCTGTGCTTTGTCGGACAGATCAAGATTGGGCTGGAAACCCTTGTGTTCATACACTCTCACACCCACGGAACTGAATATGTCCGTTGACATGACCTGGCTCTTGTCGCCCGTAAAGGACAGGGTGAATTTCCCCGTGGACGGATTTGGGTTTACCGTTACTATTCCACTTTCGTCTGCTCCGCAGTCTCCGACCGTAATAACGATCCCATATTTATTGCTTCCGTCAAAATCCGTTTGCTTTATTCTGTACCAGGACATCGGTTGACCGGTGATCCCGTCTGTAAACGAGTAGGAATGGGGAAGGGATGAACTGCCTGCTCCTTCAACGACCCCGGCGGTCTGCCAGTTCTTTCCGTCGGCGCTCCGTTCCACCGTGAAATATTGATTATTCGTTTCTGTTGCCGTGCTCCATTTCAGTACTATATTCTGCTGGTCACAGGCGCCGGTAAACGACACGTATGCGATGGGAAGCGTAACGGAACAGAAACCCCCAAATGCATTATTGGCTGTTATGGCGGTGGTATTTATGAGGCCAAGCGTTGTAAGCGATCTGCCTGCGAGGGCGACCCCTGTATTTAAGCTGATCGATCCGTTGTGGCAAACGATCGTGCCGCAAAAAGTCGAATTGTCATTTATGGTCACTGCGCCTTCGACCTTCCAGAATACATTTTTTGCCTGGGCGCCGTTGATCAGCGTGACCGTCGACCAGGTACTTGTTGTTAGGGCGCCGTTGATCTGAATAACAAATATGGCATCGGGATTGCCTTCTGCATTCAGGTAGAGGGTATCCGTAAATATGGCCGCCGCGTTCATGCGGTAAGTATGCGGCGTAAGCACCAGCTTGTTGCCAAACTGTGCAGGATACAGCAGCTCGATATCATAAGGCAGCGCGTTCAGATAGGTATAAACATTCTGCAGATCGGATGCGCCTTGTGCCGTGGAAAGATCCGGGAGCGTGTGCACCAGACCTACTATAAATAATGGATTGTAACCGGTAACTGAGTTTTGATTCGTCCCGATATCACCTGTAACATGGGTTCCGCCGGCATTGGCGACTACACCGGCCGAAGAAAACAGGGCATAGCAGGCGATCGTGTTGAGGATGGGAGCAGGTGGTCCCGTCAGGATGGGGCGACCGCAACCCGAGGGGATATAGGCCAGCGTTCCATAAACCGAAACGGCTCCCGTAGTAGAAAACATCCTTCCTTCGAGCGTGCCGCCGGCCCCCATGTCAACGGCTCCGTTGTGCGCAATAAGCGTTCCGCTCATGGTCGTCATGGTAGCCATGGAAATTGCGCCTTCCGCAACCCAGAATACATTGCATGCCGTAGCGCCGTTGATGAGATTGACCGTTGCAGAGGCTGCGGTCGTCAGCGCACCACCGGTCTTTATGACAAATACCGCATTGGGATTTCCCTGGGCATCAAAGGTCAGCGACCCGACGATCGATCCCGCGGCGGCTAAGGTATCTACACCCGCATAAATCGTTTCCCCGTTGCCCAGCACGGGCAGATGGGCAGTGGTCGGGACCATGTTGACGATCGTATACCAGGCGCTCTGCAGATCGGATGCCGCTTGTGCGGTCGCAGCATCGGCAATATGCATCACGCCGTTCACATTGCCGAAACTGCTGATGGCGCCGCTGTTGGTTCCTATATTTCCGGTAAGCTGCGAAATTCCTGTGTTACTCACCGCTCCGACACCGGAAAACAGGACAAAATCTCCAACCGTGCCCAGGCTGGGCGTTTGTGCGGACAAGGGGTTCGGGCAGGCAAACTGAGAAAATAAAACTACGAGGACAGGGAGTAGATTTTTTTTCATATGGCTGGGTTTAGTACTGTACGATGCGTCTCCTTAATATCTAGTGACAGCGTGTGTTGCGGCAGCGGGAGAGCATGATCAGGTTCTGCCGGAAAGGAAGAAATTAGCAAACCATGTAGGTAATCTAAAAGTAGAAATTTTATTCTCTGAATAAAAAGTTAACAGCATGATCATTTGATCTTTTAAGGGGTTATCACGGATCGGCTAAGTGCAATATGTGGTTTTTTGATACCGGCGCCCCAACTTTTAACCTTGTCTGAAGGAAACCATGTCCAAAAGTAGTCCGGATCTGTGCCAGACGTGGGTATGATCATATCAGGATATAATATAATTAAGGAGTAGTTCGTTAAATGAGATATGTTTGTCGACCGAACCAGTACTTATACCTATTCACATGCATGCACCCATCACCTCTTACAAGAGAAAGGCAAAAGACCCGATTAAGGAAGGGCTTGCAGCTTCCGGGAATCTTTATCAGATGGCCTTTTGCAACTCGCTACAGGCAAATATCATTTTTGCCGTTGCCGATGGCAGGATAATCTCCGTAAACAAGTCGGTCTGCAGGTTGCTTGGATATTCCAAAAAGGAATTATTGACGAAGAACAGAATGGATATTTTTTGCATCTCGGATGACAGTTACAAAGAAATGCTGAGACAGAGAAGGGAACAAGGGCATACAAAGGGCGATGTATCCATAATAGCAAAAGGCGGAAGACTGTTGCCCTGTCAGATCAGTTCGGTGATCTTTCAGAATGAGTGCGGTATCGACTACTCTATCATGAGCATTGTGGACCTGAGAGAAAGAATGTCAAAGCAGAAGCACATCGATGTGGAATATCAAAAGATAGTGGATGGTAATATCGTTATTGCGCAATCCAAGTCGGACTGCCTGCAGGCGGACAATAATAACTGGATAAGATCGATAGCTAACGTATCCTATGATGTCATCTGGGATTGGGATATTGCCACGCATCTGATCAGCTTTGGAAGCAACTATGAAAAGGTGTTTGGAATTAAACTACCTGAAAATCCGATCACGTTTAAAGAATGGCTGAATTTATTTAAGCCGGAGGAGAGGCAGCAGCTCGAAGGGAAGATCAATACGATCTTTGAATCCGGGAAAAGGAATTGGGAAGCCACTTATCCATTCACCTGTCCGGATGGAACTATCGGCCAGGTCATCAGCCATGCAAATGTGATAAGGAACGACGATGGCAAGGCGATACGGATGATCGGGGTGATCCATGACATGAGCAAAATGTACAAACTGGAGGGTATTCTCGGGCAGGAGATCATGATCAGGAAGCGGCAGATCATAGACGCCATAACAGAGGCAAAGGAAATGGAAAGATCAGATATCGGCAAGGAGCTTCATGATAATATCAACCAGTTGCTGGCAGCCTCCATGCTCTATCTCGATATGGCGCGGAAGGATCTGAAGAACGGGGAGATCTATCTGATCCACTCCTCGGAATACACGCTTTCCGCCATCGAGGCGATCAGGAAACTGACCAAGGGGCTGACAACCGGAGCCATTGCTGATTTTGGCCTTTGCGGGGCTATCGAGGAGATCTGTCACGACACCATGGAAACCTATCCGGTGAAAATAACGTATAAGCTGGACCATTCCCTCGAAGAAAGCCTGAGCGAGAAATTCAAACTAAACGTTTTCCGGATATTACAGGAGCAAATGAACAATATCCGTAAGCATGCGAAAGCCTCCTTGATCCATATCGTCCTTTCCAGCATCAGGGGAGTGGTCGCGATCTCCATAGCGGATAACGGGGTGGGCTTTAATCCATCGAAGAAATCGGAAGGCATCGGTATAAAGAATATTATCAGCCGGGCAGGCCTTTATAAAGGGGTTGCTCATTTTATTTCCGAGCCTGGCAAGGGTTGCACGCTGATGGTCAGCTTTCCAGTCCTGTCTGCCGGATAGAGGTTTGGGGATACCCGACACGCGAACCGTTACCTGGTCAACGGTAAAATGATCTTGAAGGATGCCCCCTCATTTTCATTTGATGTGGCCGATATTTCGCCATGATGGTTGGTCACGATCTTTTTGCACAATGCCAATCCGATACCCGTTCCTGCATATTTCCCAGGGCCATGCAATCGCTGGAAAACCAGAAATATCTTCTCTGCCGATAGTTGCTTAAATCCGATGCCATTGTCTTTTATCCCTATTTCACAATAAGAATATTTTGGGTTTATATTTGCGTGTTTTGCCGCCTCCCTCATGTTGAGGATCTTCGAAGTGATCGTAATAACCGGTGTCGTTTCGCTTTTTGAAAATTTTATCGCATTGCTGATCAGATTGTAGAACAGCTGGTTCATCTGAAAGGGAATGGCGTCGATAACAGGCAAAGGTTTCCGGTTAATGACAACGTTCTTTTCGGCGATGAGCAGATCGAAATCGCTTATGACCTTGCTCAGGACCTTTTCAAGATCCGTTTGCTCAAATACCGCCTCGTTATGCAGCACCTGTGAAAAATTCAGGAGCTCTTTGATAAGGGTAGACATGCGGTCGGAAGATGAGCTGATCTTGGCCACTAAACCTTTGACGGGATCGGACAGATCGTTGGCATATTTATCCTGGAGGATAGTGGAGAAGGTCCTTATTTTCCGGAGCGGCTCCTGAAGATCGTGCGAAGCGATATAGGCAAATTGCGCCAGGTTCTCATTGGAGAGCTGGAGTTCCGTATTGGCTTCATGCAATGAAAACGTTCTGTCGAAGACCCTTTTTTCCAGTTCTTCCGCCAGGGCCTTTTCCTCCTTGCTTTTCTTCCTCCCTTCGGTAACATCCTCCAACACGATCAGGATCGATTGGTCTTCACTATGGTCCCTGATGATCTGGATCGCATTTAACAGCATGATGCGTTCGCCAAGACCGGGAAAATTGGCTGTCCCTTCAAAGTCGACGATGTTGGCCTTTTGCGGAAGTACTTTTTCAAGCTTTTTATGCAGGCCTGGTATATCCCACTGTTTGTTCCCTAGTTCAAACAGGTGCCTCCCTTCGGTGTCTTCTTCTTTTACCTGAAATTTATCGTAGAACGCTTTGTTGGCGCTTCTTACTTTTAATTCCTTTGTCAGGATCATCAGCGGCTCCCGGATAGTGGACACTATGGACTCTGCGTACTGACGGGACAGGGTCAACTGCTCATTCCGGTCAAAAAGCTCCTGGTTCACGATGATCAATTCCTCGTTACTGGTCTGTATCTCCTCCTTGGAAGTTTCCAGTTCTTCATTCAGACTTTGCAGCTCTTCGCTCCCGGAGAGAAGCTCTTCGTTGGCGCTTTGTAATTCTTCATTGGCGGCCTCCTGATCTTCGGTGACACTTCGCATATCCTCCCTGGTCTGCGCCAGCTCTTTTTGCAAATGTTTGGTCCGGACTATTTCCTTGCCAAGTCTCAGATCCAGATTTCCCCGTTTGCCGGTTTCCTTATTGTATTCAGCGGCAGCGTCAGCTGGCAAGGTCGTGTCCTTGAAAAGCACCAGAAAGTATGGGTCGATGGTATCCGGCAAAGGGATGACCTCAATGGTCACCAGGCGCTCATTGCCCGCAAAATGCAGCGGAATGTTTTCCTTTATAAGGGGTTGTCTGGTCTTTTTTACTTTGTGCAGAAGGTTGCGTAATTCGAAGGACAGGCCTTCGCGCGCCATTTTCAGCAGGCTGGAGCTTGGCTTGCCCGGTTGAGGTTCCAGCCACATGCCTGTCGCTCCCCTGAACTGGACGATGTCCATTTCTCCATTTATGATCACACCAGGCGGCACATATTTTGACAACAGGATGGTATCTCCGCTTTTTTGAAAGTCATCATTACTGGCATCGCTCCGGGATGCTTTCGTATGAGTCCCATTAATTATTTTATCGCTTCGATCCGTCTGTACATGTAAATAATTGCTCTTTACCGCCTTTCTGGTATAAAATTTATTGGCCTTATCAAAAATTGCATACAATTCTGCTGCCTGTCCTGCCGTTTCCGATTTGCCGAGGACCAGGATCCCTTTCTCGTTCAGCGAGTAATGAAAAGTAGTCAACGCCCTTTTTTGCAAAAAAGGCTCAAGATAGATCAGGGAGTTCCGGCAACTGACCAGATCGATCTTTGCAAAAGGGGGGTCTTTCAGATAATTATGATGCGCAAATATGCAGGTATCCCGGATGGTCTTGACAAGCCGGAATTTACCATCCGTCCTGGTAAAGAACTGCTGCAGACGCTCGGCAGAAAGGCCGGTAATTTCATTTGCGGAATAGATCCCGCTCCTTGCCTTTGTGATGGCTATTTCGGAAATATCGGTGGCAAAGACCTGCATCGTCAGGTTCAGTTTTTTATCGGCCAGATATTCCTGGAAGCAAATGGCTATGGTGTATGCCTCTTCCCCTGTGGAGCAACCCGCTACCCAGACGCGCAGGGGTTCATTTCTTTGCCGGTCTTTTACCAGCGCTGGAAATATTGTTTCGAAAAGGTTATCGAAAACTTTCGGATCCCGGAAGAACTGCGTGACGGGAATAAGCAAGTCCTGATAAAGGATATCCAGCTCCAATTTATTTTCTTTCAGGAAGACCAGATATTCTGCCATGGTCCCTTTCATGCTCAGCGCGATCCGGCGATTGATCCGCCTGCGGATGGTCGTTTGCTTGTAAAAGGTAAAATCTACGCCCCTTCTCATGCGGAGCAGGGAAATGATCTGTTTGAACCCCTCTTCCTGGCCTTGTTCGATATTCCCTTTCTCGTTGACCGCGCTGGCCCTTGATGTATTTTTCAGGAGCAATAATTGCTGGGGGATCTTTTCGGGTGGTAATATGAAATCCACCACTCCCGCGTCGATGGCGCTCTGAGGCATTCCGTCATAAGATGCGGATTGCTGCTCTTGTGCGAAGGTCATGCCTCCCTGATCTTTTATGGCTTTTAGCCCCAGTGTTCCGTCTGTGGCCGTGCCGGACAGCACAACGCCGATGGCATGACTTTGATGGACTTCGGCCAGGGACCTGAAGAACACGTCTATGGGCAGGTTCCTTATTGTTTTTGGAAGCCTGGCACTAAGCTGGAGAACCCCATCCGAAGCCGTTAATAGCTTATTGGACGGAATGATATAGATATGATCCGGGGCTACATGTACATTGTCCGTTATTTCCTGCACGGGTATTTTTGTAACCCGTTGCAAGAGATCGGATAAGATACTTTCATGATCGGGATCAAGATGTTGTACCAGAATATAGGCCATGCCGGAATGCTCCGGAATTGCCCTGATCAATCTTTTAAAAGCATCCAATCCACCTGCCGAGGCGCCAATGCCAATAACCGGAAACTTGTTGGATGAAAGGATGGTCACCTTATCTTTATAAGATTTGGTCATTATCGATTATTTTTTTTCTACCGTATATATCAGGGCTTAGACTAAGTGGCAGAGCTTCAACAAGAGAAAGGATAATTAGCTGAACATGGATTAATTGGGAGATAGTCTGATATAGCTACGAATATACGAAATAAGGGCGAGTGTATCAAATGAAATTACCGTTTTTACCATACCGGTTTGTAAAAACACCCGGCAGACAGAGGGGAACTACTCGGCTCTACGGGTATGTCCCTAACGGGGCGTAGGGCAATCAGGAAGACGGCAGGATGAGGTGGGTAAAACCTTGGATGTACGGCGAATCGCCTGCATCTTTGTATCAGCAAGCCGGACCATCGAGGGCTTGTCGTCCAGAAAACCATGTCCGAATCCATTATCCGAAAAACGCATCCATCCTATGAAAGCCGGTAATCCGATATCCATTACCATCAACGATCAGGCACTGTAAGCTTCAGGATATTCGCAGTGATAAGACTGAGCCCCGCAATTTTTTTTGCGGGGTTTTTTATGCCGATCCGGGACTATTAATTATCTTTATTCCGATAGCACCACATTTTTACCATTTTTCACGGGGGGCTCTGATCAGCTTGCAATTATCATAAAAAACAACCCCTTCTGAAGCTCTATATTAAAAATATGGTATGCCTCCGTTGCAAAATGGTGGTAAAGGCCGAGTTGCAAAAACTTGACATTCAATATACTGCACTTGATCTTGGGGAAGTAGAGATACCCAATGAAATTTCAGCTGAACAGCATTCCCAGATCAGATCAAACCTCCTGCTGTCAGGTCTTGAATTACTCGATGACAAGAAAAGCGTGTTGATCCAGCAAATAAAAAATGTCATTATCGAGCTGGTGCATAATTCGGATCACCCTCTTTTGTTAAAATTGTCCGAGCATCTGAGCCAGAAACTCCATCATGATTATACTTATCTGGCCAATCTCTTTTCCGAAGTTCAGGGATCGACCATCGAAAAATTTTTTATTTCCCACCGGATCGAGCGCGTAAAAGAGTTGCTCGTGTATAACGAGCTTTCGCTTACCGAGATCTCCCATAACATGAACTACAGCAGCGTAGCGCATCTTTCAACCCAGTTTAAAAAAGTAACGGGGCTGACCCCTTCTCACTTTAAAAAGCTGAAATATAAAAGGCGCTCCATGCTGGAGGATCTTTAGGCCCTTCTTTTTAATTATTCCTATTAACCAGGGGCTCCAAAAGATGCATTTCGCCGGAACTCAGCCATAATACCAGCGCGGCGACTTCCTTTATCATTTCCGGCTTTATCGCAGACGAGCCTTCCCGACCCTCTTTCTCTCGCTGGAATATATCCTGAAAAAGGGCAGAATTTATAAAAGCTGGCGCAATCGTATTGATATGCAGGCCCCTGGATGGATATTCCCCGATACCCGATCCGATATTTGCGGTAATCGCATATTTTGCATTTATAAATTGCCTTAATGCGGCAAAGCCTATTGGTCCGATTATAAAAGAAGTGTTTACGATGACACCCCCGCCCCGCTCCAGCATTGCCCCGATCTCATATTGCATGCAATTATGGGTCCCATCGAGAATACGGAACATTTCCTGATCATATTCTTCCGTGCCGTTGGCGACCGGATGCCCGGGTTCCATAAACAGGACGGCATTATTACAGGCGATATCGATACTGCCATATTTCCGGATGGTACTTTTTACCAATTTCTCACATGCCTCCGCGCTGCTGGTATCGGTCCTGATATACGCGGCATTCCCTTTCCGCTCTTTTATCCTGGCGACTATAGCCTTGCCTCTTTTTTTGTCGATATCCGATACGATCACGCTTGCCCCATAGCCCGCAAAGAGCAAAGCCGTAGCAGCACCAATACCCCATCCCGCGCCGGTGACCAATACTGTTTTCCCTTTAAAATATTTTTCCATTCTTCACCTGTTGACAAAATAACAACCACCTTACAAAGGTGAGGCATCCCGGGTCTTAAAGTGTTACATAACTATATAAATGATTTCTATGATTTACGGTCTGATCCTCAGATACGTGTGAATTTTATAACTTTTATCCTAATTCGTATAACATTTGTGAATATATATAATGCCATCTTTACAAGAGCTAACAAAAGATACTTGTCATCGGGTGGAATCGATACCATAAGGTATCCCGAGGAAAAGAATTACCCGTTTTGACCATTCCGCTTAGTCCGTGAAAAGCCCCGACATAACCGGGGTTTTTCCAATTTTAAGAAGGTCCCGGCCTATGAAGCCAATAATTTATATTCATCCTTAACAGCAGGTATGACGCTCAAACTTCTTTCTAATATGGACGGCTCTGGATACACGGTTGCTGGTAACGGCTTTCAGAGCAAGCTGACGGCTGAACCGATTACCAACGGTTTTTTTAAGGTGGACCGGGCCTGGAAGGTAAAATATTGGAACCCCGCCGCGGAAAAATTATTGGGGGTCCGGGCGAAGGATATGCTGGGAGTGAATATTTGGGAGAAATTTTCAGCGATCATTCCCCCATCATTTTTCACCGCCTGGCATAAGGCTTTTCTACAGGATGTGCCGGTACATTTTGAAGAATACTGGGCGGAGAAGAAGGCCTGGTTCGACGTCATTACCTATCATTTCGACGATACGTTATCGGTCTCCTTCAAAAGCAGCAGCCAGCCTGCGCACTCACAACATCCCGCACATCCGAAGCAGCAGCTGAAGATATTGAACGAACTGTACCGGTTTGTGGCGGAAGTAACCAACGATTGTCTCTGGGAATGGGATCTGCAGTCAAAAGTGCTGTTCTGGATAGATGGCGGGCATAAAAGGGTCTTTGGTTATCCCATCGAGAATACCCTTATCCCGCAGCGTTTCTGGGAAAGCCTTGTGCATCCGGATGATAAAGAGCTGGTCCTTGCAAAGCTGAATAAGATCGTCACCGAAAGATCCGATCCTGTCTGGGAGGTTGAATACCGGTTTAAAAAGGCCGATGGAGAATATGCCCATGTCCAGGACAGGGGTCATCTGTTTTACGGCAAGGAGAAAGGGGCCGTCAGGATGATCGGCGCCACCCAGGATATCACGGCGAGGAAACTTCTTGAAAAAAAATTGGCTCAGGAATGTCTGTCCAGGCAAAAAGAGATCAGTATTGCCGTATTGAAGGCGCAGGAAAAAGAGCGGTCGGAGATCGGGAAGGAGCTGCATGATAATCTCAATCAGGTACTGAGCGCCGCCAAGCTATATATTGAAATGGCCAGAACGGATGAAGAGAGCAGGGAAATATGCCTTGCCAAGTCTTCGGGATATATTGTGGAAGTTATAGAGGAGATCAGAAGAATTTCCAAAACGTTGGCTACACCCGGGATGGTCATCGGGCTTTTTGACAGCGTAGAGAATTTATTACACGATGTGGAGATGACCCACCCGATAAAAGTTGAATTCCAGAAGGAAACCATTGACGAAAATGAGCTTGATCAAAAGATCCAGCTTACTATATTCCGGATCGTGCAGGAACAATTAAGTAATATTATAAAACATGCAAAGGCCACCGAGGCGATAATTTGTTTAACCCGGCGGGAGAATGATATCATACTCGATATATTGGATAATGGAATTGGCTGCCATATCGGGGAAGAAACAAACGGCGTCGGGATCATAAACATCAGGAGCAGGGCCGAATTATATCATGGCAGCGTATCCACCGTATCAAGCCCGGGGAAGGGATATAGATTGGAAGTCGTGCTTCCGATGAATTATGGATAAAGGGGATCCCCGGACTTCCAGGAGGCCATAAAAATGAACGGCGGAAGTATCGTAACCGGACAGTCTGCGCAATGGCGCAAATGCAAATTATTGATAAACAGCATCCTATCGATCCGGCACCTTTTTAGATCGATAAACGGCAGCTAAAACCTGCTGTATGCTCAAAAACTATTTTAAGATCGCCTGGCGGAATATATCCCGGCACAAAATATATACGGTCATCAATGTGCTGGGTCTTGCCATGGGGGTATGTGCCTGCCTCGTCATTTATCTGATCACCAGTTTTGAATTCAGCTTCGACCGGTTTCATCCGGGGAAAGAACGCATCTACCGGATTGTAGGTGAGCTGCAAAAGGGCTCCGGTGAAAAAAGGTTTCTGAACAGCGTTATTTCCGATGTGGCAGGCTTCCAGCATGAAATACCCGGGTTTGACGTCAGCTCGGGCTATCATCTGTATGGTGCAAAGGTTACGATCCCAGATGGGGACAGGCCAGCCAAAAAATTTGGAGGAAGGATCGAGGGCACCTATTCGCCAGCCAGTATTATTACAGGGCCGCAGTATTTCGATATTTTTCAATATCAATGGATGGTGGGGAATGCAAAGACGGCCCTGGATGCCCCGTTCAAGGTGGTGCTTTCAGAAGGTAAGGCACGAAAATATTTTGGCGATATCCCCCTGGACAAAATGATCGGCAGAAAAGTCGTCTATGATGATTCTTTGCAGGTCAGCGTTTCGGGCATTGTAGCCGACTGGAACGGGAATACGGACTTCGGATATACGGATTTTATCTCGATCGGTACGGCGCTGAACAGTTTTTTAAAAAACCAGATCCCGACCGATGACTGGAAAAGCCTGCACCCGGATGGTTCGTATGCCTTTATCAAACTGGCAAAAGGGACTGATGCGGCGCAGGTCAACGCCAGGTTTGCATCGTTTATTAAAGAACATATAAAATTGGATGTGCCCGGAGCAAAACTGAGCATGTGGCTTCAGCCGTTGAGCGCTATTCATTTCACCGATGAATTTCACAGAGGGGATGATGGCGATAATTTCCGGAAGGCCCATCTTCCTACATTATGTGCCCTGATGGGCCTCGCCTTATTCATCCTGATCATAGCCGCCGTTAATTTTATCAATCTGTCGACAGCGCAATCGATGCAGCGGGCAAAAGAGGTCGGGGTCAGGAAGGTAATGGGTAGCAAAAGGAGCAACCTGATCTTCCAGTTCCTGACCGAGACATTCATCCTCACTTTTTTGGCTGTCGTTCTTTCCGTGCTCCTGGTAAGCCCCGTTCTAGCGGCATTCAGCTCCTATATACCCGAAGGCGTAACATTCCATCTGTTCCATCTGCCTACGGTCATTTTCCTATTGTCGGTTACCCTGATCACGACGGTATTGGCTGGATTTTATCCTGCCCGGGTGCTCTCTTCCTGGTTGCCCGTGTTAAGTTTGAAAGGCCTGGCCGCTCAAAAAGGTAGCGAGGGCTGGAACCTGAGGAAGGGGCTGATTGTTTTCCAGTTCACTATTTCCCTGGTGTTCATCATCGGGGCGATAATCATGGGCAATCAGATCCGGTTCATGCGCAATGCAGACAAGGGATTTAGGAGTGACGCCATTCTGACGGTTAATAACTGGAGCGATGGCCGGGGTAAAATGAAATTATTGGCGGAGCAGGTCAGACGGGTGGCGGGTGTCGATCAGGTCATCTTACAGGGAAATGCCCCCATGGGCTTTGCGCATAGCGGCGGTCGGTTAAAGTACAAAGGTGATCATCCAACAGACCTTGATGTTTCTGTTGAAATGGGGAATGATGACTTTATTCCTTTTTATCAGATGAGACTGGTAGCGGGAAGGAATATGGTGCATAGCGATAGCCTCGGCGAGCTGGTGGTCAATGAAACTTGCGCCAGGGTGCTAGGATTTACAAAACCAGGAGAGGCCGTGGGTAAATTTTTGTACAGTGGAGACAGCCCTTATCCGATCGTGGGAGTCGTAGCCGATTTTTATGAGAACTCTTTTCATGAGGCCGTACGGCCCGTCGTTATCGAACATGTGCCACAAGGGGAAAGAAGCCTGGCGATCAGGCTGTCCTCCACAGGGAAAAGCGGGGCCGAGGTAAAGACGATCATCGCCCGGGTAGAGGCGCTGTGGAAGTCCATCTTTCCGGAAGAGCCCTTTAATTACAGTTTCCTGAACGAGTCGATCGCCTCGCTGTTCGACCAGGAAGGCAAAACAGCCTGGCTGATGAACATAGCGATGAGCATTACCATTTTCATTTCCTGTATGGGATTATTCGGTCTGGCCATGTTCACCGCAAAAAGAAGGACAAAGGAAATAGGCATCCGCAAGGTGCTGGGCGCCAGTGTCACCCAGATAACCATTATGCTGAGTAAAGATTTTGGGACGCTGATCATCATAGCGATCCTCATAGCGTCTCCTGTGGCCTGGTATTTTATGAACCGATGGCTGCTGGATTTTGCTTACCGGGTAAATATAAGTGGATGGGTATTTTTTATTGCCGGAACAGGGGCCTTCGCTGTTGCCCTGCTCACGGTCAGCTTTCAGTCTGTAAAAGCAGCCCTGATGAACCCGGTGAAGAGCCTGAGGACGGAATAAGCTGACGGGAGCGCCCGCACATCAGTTGCCCGCTCTTTTTTGTTCCTCTTCGGAGCCGGAGCTGATATTGGTCTTTGTCGTCTTCCCGCTGCCAAAGCGCCAGCTGAAGTTCAGAGTGACCGACCGGGTATAAAAATTCCAGTATGAATATTGGTAAAGGCCGAGGTTCCGGTCGATGGCGTTATGACCCTCGCTCTGGAGAACGTTATGCGCGTTGATGGTCAGGGACCCCTTGTTACCAAACAGCTGGCGTTTGACGCCAAGGCTCAGGATCGAATAAGCCCCGAATGTGGACGTAACGAATTGCCTTTTTGAGTCATATTCGAAATTGCATTCGGCCGAGAGCTTATGACCGAGGGTAAAGCTGTTGTTCATACTCAGATAGACCGAGGCCAGGCCCCGGTTGTCCAGGCTGAAGCCACCCGCCTGCCCGGAAAAGGAATTTTGGTACAGGGATACCGTATTATCCGTCGACCACCACCCGGTCAGTTTTTTAGACCAGCTAAGATCTATATCCCATGCATGCGCGCTCTGGATATTGATCGGTCTGCGGGTGATCGTCACTTTATTGCTGTCGAGAAAAGGCATGGTACGGATATAGTCCCGGTAAATATCGTAATTCAGGGTAACGGAAAATGCTTTCTGCCAGGACCAGGTCAACTCCCCATGCCAGGAGATCTGCGGCTGGAGATCCGGGTTGCCCTGGAAAAAGAGGGTAGCCGTCTGCGGCCGGCGGAAAGGCACCATTTCGGAATAGGCCGCCCGCTCCGTCCTTCTTCCAAGCCGCATGTTCAGCCCATTGTTATCATTTACCGGATAATCGAAGAACAGCGTTGGGAACAACTGCACATAATCCTGTTCGACATGCTGCCCGGTCAGCGTTTGCCTGCCCTTGGTGATGGTCTGTTCCGCGCGCAGCCCCGCCTGGATCGTCAGCTTCCGGTAGGTTCCGTTCAGATTGGCGTAGGCGGCATTGATATTTTCCGAATTGATGGAATAATCGCTTTGCGACAGATCGATCAGCATTTGCCCGCCTGTCTGGTCGTAATAGCTATTATCATTATGCGCTTCGACATAGCTTGTCCTGATGCCCATCCCGAGGCTGCCTTTATTTTTCAGGGGCTGAACAAAGCCGGCCGCCGCCGCATAGATGTCCAGCAGGCGATGCTGGAGCAGCAGGGCATCCGTCTCGCTGATAAAATGATCATGCGGATCATTCAGGATGCTCTGATTCGTCTGGTCCGGATAATTCCGGTAGTCCGCATGATCGAGGTCGATGGTAAAGGTCTTTCCAAGGGTATCGAAGGTATGGGTCAGCTGCAGGCTGGCGGAATAATTAACCGGATGGTCCTTCAGTCCACTGGTAAAATCGAGCCGGTTGATCTTGCTGCGCATGCTGTCCAGGATGTCCATCCGGGAAAGGGTCCGGTTGTCGGAAGACCCGAAGCCCGCCGTGCCGGAGAGGGTAAGCGTATTCTTTTTGGACAGGTACCAATCGACACCGATGGTGGGCCGGTAATTTCTTCCGGTGCTGATGGCGTCATTATCGGAAACCTGTCCGGTGAGCAGGGAGCCGCTGGGGTTTAACATATCGCTGCTGACCGTCCTGTTGAACAGGGATCTGGAAAAGGAATAGCTGTTGTTGAGAAAGAGATTGTATTTTTCATTCTTATAGCTCAGCGTAAACCCGCCGTTATATCTGTCATAGAACCCTTGTCCAAGGCTGCCGTTCACGCTGCCATTCCAACCCTCCTTATGGTTCTTCTTCCTTACGATATTGATGATGCCGCCCGTACCCGCCGCATCGTATTTTGCCGGAGGATTGCTCATGATCTCGATCTTCTGGATAGTTGATCCCGGCATCCCGCCGAGCAGGCTCGCCAGATCGGCGGGCGACAGATAGCTGGGTTTGCCATCTATATATACATTGACCCCGCCTTTGCCATTCATCGTGATCTGACCATCCTGGGTGATCTGTACCCCCGGCAATTTCTGCATCAGCTCCAGGACCGTGGAGCCTTCGGCGGTGATGCTCTGCGCGACATTTACCACGGTCTTGTCGATCTGTCGCTCGATCAGCGGCCGGTCGGCTGTGACAGTGACGGTCTTTAACAGACGAACGGAGTCTTTTACCGCAATCTTGCCGCTGGAGTCTTTTTTATCCCTGGTCTGGGCGCCTGCGGGCAATGTGGCGATGAGGAGAAAGAAGGCTGGAAGAAATCGTTTTATTTTATCCATGTCCAATATTCGTCCATACCGGAACAGGAAAAACGGGCCCCTGCCGGACAGGAGAGATGGTCGGCAGAGAGGCGCATTCGCCCGGAGAAGCCGGTTGATGCATTGACTCCACGGATTCAGGGGGCAAACCCGCCTGTTGGTCGACGAGCGGTGGGGTATTTCTCCAAAATGGTTATCATTGTGTCTGTCATGAGCATTTTTGAACAAATACTTTTTTACCAGAAGAAGAATCGGTTGGTCAGCCATCTGTTGTTCTGGCTGGTTGTGCTGCTGATCTCGGTGGTCTCCGCTAAATATTATGACGGCAATGAATTCACGCTTAGCTGGGCGTTCATGGGCAGCGGGCTATATCTTATCAACCAGGTCGTCGCCACGTATTTCCTGACCTACTTCATTATCCCGCAATTCTTCTTTTCAAAAAGATATGGCCTTGCGCTGATCTCCTTCATCATCGGCAGCTATGTGATCTGTGTGCTCGCCAGGTTCAACATGGTTCGAATCGCCGAGCCGCTGTCCGGACAGGCTCCCAAGGCCTCCGAGACCAATATTAATATCCTGACCGATCTGCCCAAGCTGATCTTCGTGTATTTCTTCCGGATCTTTTCCCTGGCTTTTTTCTTTCTGTTCATCAAACTGCTGAAGGACCAGTTCGAGATCCAGCGGCGCGCCCTGACCCTCGAAAAAGAAAAAGCGGAGACCGAGCTGAAGCTTCTGAAGGCGCAGCTGAACCCTCATTTTTTATTCAATACTTTAAATAATATCTATTCCCTGTCGCTGGCCGGATCACCGGCGACCTCCGCCTCCATCGGCCGTCTGGCGGAGATCCTCGACCATATCCTTTATCGCTGTAATAATTTGCTGGTGCCCCTGTCCGGCGAGCTTACCCTGTTAAACAATTATATTTGCCTCGAAAAGCTCCGGTATGATGAACGGCTGAAAGTAAACTTCCGGATCGGTGGGCAGGAGGAAATCGGGATCGCGCCCCTCATCCTGTTGACCATTGTGGAAAATGCCTTTAAGCACGGGGTAAGCCAGGATATCGGGGATGTGCGGATCGATATCGGTCTCGATCATGACGGGGGGCAGCTCAGATTCCGGGTGTCCAATACGTACAAGCCCATGCCGGGAGAAGGGTCATCGGGCAATATCGGCCTGCCGAACCTGCGACAGCAACTGGAACTGATCTATCCGAAGAAGCATGTATTATCGATCACCCGGACCGAAACGCTTTTTACCGTTGACCTCCATATCGATGTAACATGAAGATCAGATGTCTTATCGTGGATGACGAACCGCTGGCCATCCGGCTGATGGAAAAGCATATCGCTCAGCTGGATCTTTTTGAAGTGGTGGCCACCTGTAATAATGCCATCCGGGCGCTGGAGATCCTGAACCGGCAGCCCGTCGATCTTTTGTTTCTCGACATCAAAATGCCACAGCTTACGGGGCTCGATCTGCTGAAGACATTGCGCAATCCGCCAAGGACTATTTTAACCACGGCCTACCGGGAGTTCGCGCTGGACGGCTTCGATCTGGGGGTGATCGATTATCTGTTGAAGCCCATAACCTTTGACCGGTTCTTCCGGGCGATCGAGCGTTATCTGGGGACGATCAACCAGGCCGTGCCGGAGCTCCTGTCCTCATCGGAACCGCAGTTCATCTATCTGAAATCGGCGCATAAATATTTCAAGGTGGATACCCGCGATATCTTATATGCCGAAAGTATAAAAGATTATGTGAATGTGCATACCAAAGAAAAGCTGATCACCTCCAAATACAAGATCAGCGAACTGGAAAAAGAACTGGAGGGGAAAGGCTTTTTGCGGATCCACCGCAGCTTTATCGTGAACCTGCAGCATATCACGGCCTTTACCGCCAATGACGTCGAGATCGGGAAGCTGGAATTGCCTATCGGGGAGACGTATAAGGCGCTGGTGCAGCAGCTAAAGAAATAATTTCCTTCCCATTATCAAACAATTTGTCCGGAACCGGACGTTCCATCCCAGCAAGAACTCTTTAACCGGCTGATAATAAAACCATTGTGTCTGGCATCTTCATTGAACCCTTATCCTTCAAAAAACAGCCATGGATACGACCATCGAAGAGGAGGTGAAGGCACGGAAAAGGAAAAAAACGATCCTTTATCTGCTGACAGGGATCGTTGTCCTGGGCGCTGGTGCATTTTTACTCCGCTCTTCCTTTGCCGCATCGGTCAGCAGATCGGCGATCACCACTGCCGTCGCTGAAAAAGGGGCTATTGAAAATACCATAAATGCAACGGGGGAAGTATTGCCGGAATTCGAGGAGACTATCACCAGCCCGATCAATGCCTCCATCCAGGACATCCTTATGGACGCGGGCAGCAAAATATTACCGGGCCAGTCGATGCTGGCGCTGGACAAATCGGCCTCCCAGGCCGAGTATGACAAGCTGAAGTTCCAGGTCGAAACAAAGGAGAACGAGATCCGGAAACTAAGACTCGATCTGAACAAAAGCTTCTCCGATATCCAGTCCAATAACCATATCAAGCAGCTCAGCATAAACAGCTACACGGCCGATGTCGAGAACGCCAGACGACTTTATACCGCAGGCGGGGGTACGAAGGCGGATATCGAGAAAGCGGAGCTGAATTTAAATGTGGCCCGGCTGGAAAAGCAACAGCTGGAGAATGAAATAAAGAACAAGCAGCAGACCATGCAGATAGAAATAAAAGAGGCCGGGCTTGCCGCCTCCATCCAGGAAAAAGACCTGAATGAGCTGGGTCGCAAATTGCGTCTCGCCAATGTCGTTGCCCGGCGGGGGGGCGTCATTACCTGGATCAACAAGAATATCGGGGCCTCGGTGAAAGAAGGCGACGCCCTTGCGAGGATTGCCGATCTGAGGAGCTTTAAGGTCCAGGGGAGCATAACGGATAATAATCTCGGGCAGTTACATATCGGCATGCCGGCCATCATACGGGTAAACGACAACCAGATAAAGGGAGTGGTCGTCAATATACAGCCTTCCGTGCAGAACAGTATCGTTTCCTTCGATGTTCAACTGGATGAACGGGAAAACAAGCTGCTGCACCCAAATATGAAAGTGGATCTGTTCCTGATCACCTCCTCGAAAAATAATGTGCTGCGGGTAGCAAACGGCCCGGCATTCAGGGGCATCGGCGAACAACGCATATTTGTACTGGGCAAAGGGAAGGCCATGCAACGGCTACTGCAGGTGGGGATGACCAATTTCGATTATGTGGAAGTTTCCGGAGATCTGAGACCGGGTGATGTCATCATTACATCGGATATGAGCCCGTTCAAAAATGTAAAAGAAGTCACGATCACCAGGCCATGAAAAAAAATATCCGGTCCATATTCGTTTTATTGCTTTGTTGCGGCGAAGGGTACGCCCAATCCCATCCGGATACCCTTTCGCTGACCTTGCCCGAGGTCATTGCGATGGCCAGGTCCAGCTCCATAGCGTCTAAGCAGGCTGCTACCGTGAAAGAAACCAAATATTGGGAATGGCGGACTTATTTGTCCGACTATAAGCCCCAGCTCTCTCTGAACGGCACATTGCCCGGCTACAGCAAAACGTTTAACCAGGTGGTACAGCCCAATGGCACTATACAGTTCCAGCCCGTGCATTATGATAATTCATCGCTGGGCCTTTCCTTCAGCCAGACGATCGAACAGACGGGGGGGGCTATTTATGGCACCACACAACTGCAACGTTTCACCGATTTTGACAGGCACAATGTGCTGTACAACAGTGTGCCGCTGGGGATAGGCCTCAGCCAGCCGCTGTTCCAGTACAACAGCCTGAAATGGAACAGGAAGATCGAACCGCTGAAATACAATGAAAGCAAACAGGCCTATATCGAAGCGATGGAAAACATCGCCATTACGGCAAGCGGTTATTTCTTCGACCTTTTGCTGGCCCAGGTGAACCTGCAGATCGCGGAAACGAACCTTGGCAATACCCATAAAATTTTGGGTATCGCCAACCAAAAACTGGAGTTGGGTAAGATCTCGAAGAACGAAGTATTACAGCTCCAGCTGGAAGAGCTCACATCGCAAAAGGCGGCGGGTATCGCCCGCAGGGATATGGAGATCGTCGCGCTGAACCTGCGGACCTATACCGGGCTGAACGATACGGATAAGATAACCTTATTGCCACCGGATGCGGTCATCAATATGGTGGTATCGACCGAGCGGGTCCTTAAACAGGCCTATTCCAACCGGAGCGATGCCATAGGTTTTGTAAGGCGCATTGCGGAGGCGCAGCGGGATATCGCCCAGGCGAAAAGCGTCAGCCGTCTGAACGCCACCCTGACGGCTCAGGTAGGGTTCTCCAATTCCGCTAATTCCGTTCCCGACGTGTACCGGTCGCTGAAGGACCAGCAGCTGGTCCAGGTGGGGCTGTCGATCCCCGTGCTGGACTGGGGCAGATCGAAGGCAAAAGTAAGAACGGCGGAAGCCAATATGCAGCTGATGGCCTATGAAGTGGAGCAGGATAAGCAACTGTTCACCCGGCAGATCGTTACTCAGGTGACCTTATTCGATATGATGCGCAGCCAGGTGCTGCTCACGGCAAGGGCCGACAGCATTGCGAGTGAAAAATACCAGATAGCCCGGGACCGGTATGTGCTGGGTAATCTGAGCGTGACCGATCTGAGCATTGCCTTCCGGGATAAGGACCAGGCGAGAAGGGATCATATCGCAGCGCTGCGCGATCTTTGGGGGGCATACTACCAGCTTCGTTATTTATCCCTTTATGATTTTGAACAGGACCGGGTGATCTATTACTGAAATTTTAAAAACACAAAACAATCAACTATGATACGGCTGCAGAATATCCAGAAAATATACCGGACGGATACGGTAGAGACCCTTGCCCTCAACAGCATCAACCTCGATATCGCCAGGGGTGAGTTCCTTTCCATCATGGGTCCGTCCGGTTGCGGCAAAAGCACGCTGCTCAACATCATCGGCCTGCTCGATGCCCCATCAAAAGGGGAAATAAAGATCAGTGACCAGAAGACCGACCATCTTTCGGACAAGCAGCTGGCTAATTTCCGGAACAGGAAGATCGGGTTCATCTTTCAGAGCTATCATCTTATCAACGACCTGAAAGTATTGGATAATGTGGAGCTGCCCCTCCTGTACCGGAGCGGCACTGCCGGGAAAAGAAAAAAAATGGCGGCGGAGGCATTGGGGAAAGTAGGGTTGAGCACCCGGATGAAACACTTCCCCACGCAATTATCGGGAGGGCAGAAACAGCGGGTGGCCATCGCCAGGGCCATTGTAGGCCAGCCGGAGATCATTCTTGCCGATGAACCTACCGGCAATCTGGACAGCGGAATGGGGAATGAGATCATGGATGTACTCCTCCATCTTAACCGCGCGGAAGGAACAACCATAATAATGGTAACACACGATGAATACATGGCGAAAAAAACACATCGCCTCGTAAGATTGTTTGACGGAAGTCAGGTCTTGTAAAACTTTTTATATGTTTAAAAATTATTTTAAAATAGCGATCGCCGTATTGAAAAGAAGGAAATTCTTCACCTTTGTCAGCCTGTTCGGCATAAGCTTTACCCTGACCATACTGATCGTGCTTGCCGCGTTCATCGATAACCTTATCGGCGCCGGATATCCGGATACGGCAAGGGACAGGGAATTATATGTAAACAACATAAGCCTGCGGAGCACAAAAAACCCTTCCGATATCAATGGCGGCCCGAGCTTCTATTTCCTCGATCATTATGTATCCCCACTGAAGATCCCGCAAAAGCTGGCCATTGCGTCGGGCAATAGCCACACCAGCTCGTATACGAACGAGAAGAAACTGGTGATCGATCTGAAATATACCAATGACCAGTTTTGGGAAGTGCTGCAGTTCCGGTTTATCGAAGGGAAGCCCTACGCGAAACAAGAAGTCGATAACGGGGAAAAAGTCGCCGTCATTTCAGAAGAAACACGGGATAATTATTTTGGAAAGGGCGTGTCTGTGGCAGGGAAATATATAGAAACGGATAATGTCCGGTACCGGGTCATCGGTGTTGTTCAAAATGTATCTGTCATGCAGTTGTTCGCACATGCGGATATTTATGTACCCTACACGCTTTCGAAAGAGAATTTTCATAATACCGATATAAGCGGAGGTTACAACGGCATTATTCTTTTACGTTCGCGGGCCGATATTCCCGGCATGAAAGAAGAGTATAGCCGGATGGCCGCCAAAGTACCGCTCAACAGCAAAATATTCGACGTCCTGTATACTTCCGCGGATACCTATCTGGAATGGTTTGCCCGCAACATGATCGATGATCATACCGGAAGCGCGGGACTGGGCACTTTTTTTGCGCTGACCGGGATATTTTTATTTCTATTCCTGCTGCTGCCGACCCTGAATCTGGTCAATATGAATATCAGCCGCATCATCGAGCGCTCTTCCGAGATCGGTGTGCGCAAAGCATTCGGAGCCTCTTCCAGAACATTGGTGTACCAGTTCATCATAGAGAACCTGATCCTGACCTTTATTGGCAACGCCATCGGTATCCTGTTCTCTTTTATCGCCATCCAGGCGCTGAACAGCAGCGATCTTATCGATAACCTGCATCTCTCCATCAACGTCAATGTGCTCATTTTCAGTCTGCTCCTGTCCCTTATTTTTGGGCTGCTATCGGGTGTCTATCCCGCCTGGCGGATGTCCAGCATGCAGGTAGTGGAGGCATTGAAGGCACAATAACCATTCCGTTCATACTACAACCCGATGATTATGATAGCGCATTTATTCAAACTGATCTGGAACAGGAAAAAGCAGAACTTCCTGCTGATGCTGGAAATGCTGATCTCTTTTATTGTCATGTTTGCCGTGTTTACCCTGCTCGTCTATTACTATAAGAACTATAACCTCCCGAAGGGCTTCGATTATGATCATGTATGGAGTATAAAATACAACGATCCGCAGGGGATGCAGGATGCCGACAGCATCGCGTCCTTTAACGCATCCGTGAAGCGGATGATCCAATCCCTGCCGGAGGTGCAAGCGGTCAGCTTTTCCAGCATCAACGTTCCCTTTGGCGATGCGAACATGGGGACTTCCGTTATCAGTAATAAAATAACGGAGCAGACGGAGGTCTACCGGGTGGACGACGATTATAAAAAGACACTGAACATCAACCTGACGGAAGGCAGGTGGTTCTCGAAAGAAGACGATATTTCCAAAGAAAAAGCCGTCGTGATCAACGAAGCTTTAAAACAGCGGTTTTTTGGTGCTGAAAATGCCGTTGGAAAATTAATTAATTATGAAGGGGCCCCGAACCCGGGGAACATGAGGATCGTGGGGGTGATCCCTGAATTAAAAGACAAGGGGGATTTCTCGGCGCCTGGGAATGGTTTTTATGTCCGGATCGATACCAGCAATCAGGGAAGGGATGGCGCGCTGCTGATAAAAGTGCGGCCGGGCACGGGCGCCGCATTTGAGAGCCGTCTGTATAAAGCCCTTGCCAATATCATCCGGAGCACCAGCATCGATATCCTGCACATGGATCAGCAACGTATTTATAAAAACAGACAGATGCTGGGGCCTATAATCATCCTGATGGTCTTTGCAGGCTTTCTGATCATCAATGTGGCGCTTGGATTATTCGGCATCCTGTGGTACAACATCAATAAGCGCAGAAGCGAGATCGGCCTGCGGAGGGCGGTCGGGGCCAGCGGCCATGCCATTTCCCTGCAATTGATAGCGGAAGCGTTGGTCTTGTCGACCATGTCGCTGCTCGTCGGTTCCTTTTTTGCGGTGCAATTCCCTTTGCTGAATATATTCAATATTGCCTCGGGCGTTTATCTCTCTGCCTTGCTGTTGGCCGTTCTGTTTATTTATTCATTGGTCATTGTCTGCGCATTTTATCCCGGCAGACAGGCAGCGGGCATTTATCCGGCCGTTGCGTTGCATGAGGATTAAAATGTATTAAATTGCGTGACTATTATGATACTGATCATCGATGATGATATTGCCGTCAGGACCTCCTTATTGCTCTTATTCGGGCAGGAGGGCTATGCGGCTTTATCCGCGTCATCTCAGGAGGAAGCGTTGGATGTTCTGGCCCGGCATCCTGTCGCCCTGGTGGTGCTCGACCTCAATTTTTCCATCGAGACATCCGGTGAAGAGGGGATGATCTTATTGCGGAAGATCAGGGCGATCCATGCGGACCTGCCCGTAGTTCTTATAACCGGATGGGCGACCATCCAGTTGGCCGTGCGGGGCATGAAACTGGGCGCCAATGACTTTATCAATAAGCCCTGGAACAACGAGCACCTGCTGCAATCGGTAAGGACCTTGCTCCACCTGAATGCGATCAGACCGGTCTCCCATACGCGCAGGCAACTGGACAGCCTGTATCATTTCAGGCATATCATCGGTGAGGACGCGCGCATGATGGAACTGCTGGAGACCGTTGGCCGGATCGCGGCGACGGATGCCGCCGTGCTGATCACCGGAGAGAGCGGAACGGGTAAGGAACTGATCGCCGAAGCCATACACCAGAACAGTCTGCGAACCAATAAAGCCTTTGTCAAGGTGAACCTGGGCGGTATTTCTGCCACCTTGTTCGAAAGCGAGATGTTCGGGCATGTGCGCGGGGCATTCACCGATGCCAAAATGGACCGGGCCGGCCGTTTCGAAATGGCCAATAAAGGCACCATTTTCCTCGATGAGATCGGCGATCTCGACGCGGGCAGCCAGGTAAAATTGCTGAGAGTGTTACAGGACCGTACCTATGAAGTGTTGGGCAGCAGCCGCACCAGGACGGTCGATGTGCGCGTGGTGTGCGCGACGAATAAAGTGCTTGCCGAAATGGTGGATAAAGGAACTTTTCGCGAAGACCTGCTCTACCGGATCAATCTGATCACTATTCATTTACCTGCCCTGCGCGAAAGACAGCAGGATATTCCTCTGCTGGTGAGTTTTTTTATCGGCAACCTGAAAGAGATCTACAACCGTCCTTTGCTTTCCGTGACGCGGAATGCCATGAAATGGCTACAGCAATTGCCGCTGCCCGGTAATATCCGGCAACTGAAAAACCTGGTAGAGCGTACGGTGCTGGTGTGCAGGAAGGACAACCTCGATACCGAAGATTTCAGGGCCGAGCTGGAATTGTCACCCGGGAAAAAGGGCACTATACAACTACCCGACGTAGGCACCCTGACCCTGGAAGAAGCCGAGGTGCTGATGATCAGAAAGGCGCTGGAATTCCATCATCATAAAGTGACAAGGACAGCGGCTGCACTGGGCATCACGCGCAGTTCCTTATACCGGCGCCTGGATAAATATAATATCCCCTATGATGAAACTCCGGACTAAATATATTTTGTTCGTCTTCCTCCTGCACCTTGTAGCTCTGGTGTTGTCCTGGTTGATCTTTGAGAAGAACAGGCTTTTTTTTATCGTGTCGGAAGTTTTTATCATCCTTTCTCTGTTATTGTCCCGGCAATTGTATAAAGGGCTCATCGCTCCGCTGAGCTTATTGATGCAGGGCACGGAGGCCATACGGGATAAGGATTTTACGGTGAAATTCCTGCTTACCGGCAGCTATGAAATGGACGAGCTGATAAAGGTCTACAACAGGATGATCGACGAGCTGAGGGCGGAAAGGACCTTGCAGGAACAACAGCACCTGTTCCTGCAAAAATTGATACATGGATCTCCCACAGGGATCCTGATCCTCGATTATGAAGATAAGGTCCAGCAGGTGAACCCCAGGGCATTGCAGCTGCTGGGGCTTCCTGAAAAAGAAGTGGCGGGATGGGCGGTCGGTACGGTTGCACATCCCGTGATGAGCCAGGTTGGGCAATTGAGGTCCGGCGAAGCCAGAACGGTGACCTTCAATGGCATCAATACCTATAAGCTACAGAAATCGCATTTTATCGACAGCGGGTTTCCCCGGCATTTTGTGATGATCGAAGAACTGACGAGCGAGATCCTCGCCGCCGAAAAGAAAGCCTATGAACGGGTGATCCGGATGATGGCGCATGAGGTAAACAATACGATAGGTCCGGTCAATTCTATCCTGCAGTCGGCGTTGGCGACGGAAAGGATATGGGACGGCGGGCATCCTTCCTTGCAGGAGGCGTTCCGCGTCGCCATCGACCGGAATTATAACCTGAATATATTTATGCGGAACTTTGCCGATGTGGTAAGGCTCCCGAAACCTCATATAAAGCAGATCGATCTTAACAAGCTCATTTATTCCATTTCCCGGCTTATGCAGGCCGGCGCCAACGATAAGGGAATAGCATTTGAATATTATCTTGAAGACGGCCCCTTCTACGTCCTGGCCGATGAACAACAGCTGGAACAGGTGCTTATCAACATCGTAAAGAATGCCATGGAGGCTATTGAAGAAAGGGGCGTTATTTCCTTCACCACGAATGGCGCGGCGCCCAGGCGGCTGGTGGTCAGCGACACCGGAAGGGGCATTACCAGCCAGGATGAAGGGTATTTATTCAGCCCTTTCTTCAGCACAAAAAAAGAGGGGCAGGGCATCGGGCTGACGCTGGTGAAAGAGATCTTGTTGCAGCATGGCTTTACTTTTTCTTTACGGTCCCGGGACAACCTTACCCAGTTTACTATCGTGTTGTAAATTCAATGACCCCTTTTTTTACCTTTTCTCCGTATTTGGCGGCCATCCGGGCAGGTCTTTTAAGATCACCTCTGCCCGGTGTTTCCAATACTCGCGTTCTTTTCGCTCCGCGGCCTCTTTGGCGGCAGAGGATCGGTTTTCATTCGCCATCCGTTCATCCCTTTCTTTCTGCTCATCCATTTCCTTTTGCAGCCTGGCTTGCTTAGCATCGGTTTTGGAGGATTGGTCGGATTGCGCCCTGGCGATGGAAAAAGAACAGAAGGAAAACACCAGCAGCGCCACCGGGAGGGCCAGGGCCCTTCTTAACTAGGAGAACGGCGTTTTTTTGGGAGTAGTGATCATAACGAGTCTTCTTTTGATGGGTGAATAAAAAAAGGCATGCGAGGGATCGAGGTACCGGCCTCCACTATAGGCATGGAGCAGCATCCGGGCAAATGAAGCGCAATCTTCTTCTTTTACGGACCGTTCATCTGCCGCGAACTCATGTACAAGGCTCAATTCTTTCTGAATGAGCCAAAAGAAGGGGTTCATCCAAAAAATACAGGCGGCAAGCTGGGATAAAAGCTTATCATAGCTATGTCCTTCCCGGATATGCGTCAATTCATGCAGGAAGATCGTCCTTCCGGTCTCGTCCTCCATGGAGATATTTTTTCTCCAGTACAGGTTGTTGAAAAAGGAAAAGGGAGCCTGTTCCAATTCCGTTTCGATCAGGCAGAAGCCGTTCATGTGCGTGACCGGGTGCCGGGATTTTATCCGTTGGAGCCCTGCTATTTTTGAAACCAGGGCCAGCAGCAGGATCGTACTGACCAATGCGCTGGCGGCAAATAACAGGCTGCTCCAGCCGGGTCCTCCTCCTGCAAAATGGGCCGCGCGTTCCATGGTGGCGGCGGTCGATCCGGCGGACGTTACGGACCAGGGGGACAACAGGTCATTGAAGGCTGTAAATGCAGGCTGATCCGGCAGATAGATCCTGAAATGCAGCAGGGGCGCCACCAGGCTGATCGCGATCGCCGACAGCAAGTACCATCGGTTGTACTGATGAAATCGTTTGTTCCGCAGCGCGATCCAGTAATAAATGACCAGAATGGCGCTGGTGATGATCATTTTGAGCAGGTAGGAAACAAGCGTATCCATAATGCTTATTATTTTTTCTTTAATTGCTTCAGCAGCAGTTCGAGGTCCTTTACGGACAGTTTATTCTCGTCCACCAGAAAAGAAACCACGTTGCTGAATGAGCCTTCGAAATACCCTTTGGCCACATTGGTGAGCGTGTTTTTGGAATACTCGTCTTTGGATACGGCCGGGTGATACCGGTGGATCCGGCCGATGTTTTCGATCGTGACAAATCCCTTGTCCACCAATGTTTTGAGGATCGTCGCCACCGTGTTCTTATGGGGCTGGGGGGATGGCATACGCTCCACAATCTCCATCAGCAGCCCGTTTGCTAATTTCCAGAGCACTTTCATGACTTGTTCTTCCGCCTTGGTAAGGGTCTTCATGTTAAACTATGCTTATAGTTTAAATATAAAACTATATTTCTAGTTTAACTAATAAATCCCGGGATTTAATAAATTCTTATTTCCCGTATGGAAAAACCGCGGGTTTTACTCTTTAACCCGAGGTTTTGCGCTTTGTAAAAGTCCTGGCCGTCATCACTCAACCCGTAACAGCATGTTCAGAAACTATATAAAAATTGCCTGGCGAAAGATCTCCCGGCATAAGATCTATACAGCCATCAATATCCTTGGCCTTTCATCAGGGATATGCGCCTGCCTGGTCATCTACACGATAACCAGCTATGAGTTCGGCTTCGATGCTTTTCATCCTGGCAAGGAAAGGATCTACCGTGTGATGGGTGATGTAACGGAAAGCACCGGGGATAAGCTGCATTTTGCAAAATTGCCCCTGGCTTTATCACAGACAGGCGCTGCCAGCCTGTCCGGTCTGGACAAGATAGCGGGTATCATTCCATACCATGTGAAAATAAGCGTACCTAACGGGGACAAGCCTCCGGGGATGTTTGACGGCAGGATCGGGGGTAGTAATTATATAACTACGGTTATCGCCGAACCGGGATACTTCGATATTTTTAAATATGACTGGCTCGCCGGTAATGCGGCAACAGCACTGGAAGCCCCGTTCTCCGTCGTATTGACGGAAAACAGGGCACGTCAATATTTTGGCAAGGGACCACTGGATAAAATGCTTGGGAAGCAGGTGATCTATGACGACTCTCTTAACGTCAATGTTTCGGGGATTGTAAAAGACTGGGAAAAACCCACCGATCTTGCGTTTACCGACTTTATTTCGGCGGGCACCTTGCCCGGTAGCTTTCTGAGGAATACCATCAGCCAAAACTCCTGGGGGCAGGCAGATATGTCCGTATGGACCTTTGCAAAGCTCCGGGCGGGCACCCCTGCAGCCCGGGTGAACGCACAAATGGCGACGCTGGTCAGCACACATGCCGGTCCAAAAACAAGATTAACCCTTTGGCTGGAGCCCCTGTCGGATATCCACTTCAATGCGGACGTTATTGAAAACCAGACCAGGACCGCTCATTTACCCACCTTATACGGTCTGATGGGGATCGCATTATTTATCCTGATCCTTGCCATCATCAACTTTATAAACCTGTCGACCGCGCAATCCATCCAGCGGGCCAGGGAAGTGGGCGTCCGTAAAGTACTGGGCAGCAGCGTGACGAGCCTCGTCTTTCAGTTCCTGACAGAGACATTTATGCTGACTTTTTTTGCCGTGTTGCTGGCTACTGCCCTGGTCGTGCCGGTACTCGCTGCGTTCCGGGGATTTGTCCCAAGCGGAGTATCCTTTCATTTTTTTGATCCTTCGACAATATTATTCCTGATCCTGCTGACAACGATGACTACCTTATTTGCCGGTCTTTATCCTGCAAGACTTTTGTCTTCTTATCTTCCGGCGCTGATCCTGAATGGGGCAGGCACGGAGAGGGGTGGGGGAAAATGGTTGCTCAGAAAGACACTGATCGTCTTTCAGTTCTCCGTATCGCTGGTCTTTATCATCGGAAGCATGGTGATGGCTAACCAGCTTCGTTATGCACGGGAGAAGGATCTCGGGTTTACCGCCGATGCCGTCGTCACCGCAGAAACGCCCAGAGGGGAGGGCTTTGCCAAAGTCGCCCTGGTGGCCCATGAGATCAGAAAGATACCCGGCGTCGACCAGGTGGCCTTGCAATGGGTGTCGCCGATGACGGACAATACGAGGGGAATGAAATTAAAATTCAAAAGGACCGATGAAAAGGATTTCGGGGTCACCCAGGTAGCCGGCAACGAAGATTTCATACCGATCTACCGGATAAAGCTGCTGGCCGGCAGGAACCTCCGGAAGGCCGACAGCGTGAATGAATTTGTGATCAATGAAAGCCTGTCCCGGATGCTGGGCGTCAAAGACCCGGATATGGCCATTGGGAAAATATTGTATTGGAATGACAAGCCATACGCGGTGGTGGGGGTGGTGTCGGATTTTCATACAAAGTCCTTGCACACTCCGATCACCCCGCTGTGTATCATCAACCGGCCGGACAGAGAAAGCTCCCTTGCTATCCGGCTGGGCTCAAAAGGGAAAGCGTCAGGCGCCCTGAAGGCCACATTTTCTCAGATAGAAAAGGCATGGAAAGAAATATACCCTTCCAGCAGCTTTACTTACCGGTTCTACGACGAGTCGCTGGCCTTGTTATACGCGAAGGACCAGCAAACGGCGACCCTGACGAATGTGTCCATGGCCATAACGATCTTTATCTCCTGTATCGGGCTTTTCGGGCTTTCCCTTTTCGCCGCGGAAAAAAGGGCAAAGGAGATCAGCATCCGCAAGATCCTGGGGGCCAGCGCCGCCAATATCGCGGGTATGCTCAGCAGGGACTTTGTCGTGCTGGTGATCATCGCCATCTTCATCGCTTCACCGATAGCCTGGTATATCATGAGCCAGTGGCTGCAAGGCTTTGCCTACCGCATCCCGATCAGCGGCTGGGTATTCCCCGCGGCCGGCATGGCTGCGATCTCGATCGCGTTGGTGACCGTAAGTTTCCAGGCGATGAGGGCGGCCATCGTCAACCCGGTAAAGAATCTGCGAAACGGCTAGACGGATGCTGAGCCTGGGTCCTGACGGTGGTATTCAACGCAGCCGGACCCCCTCGCAGATCTTCCCGAAGGTCTCGGTGCGTAAGGCGCTGAGCGTTACCTGCTGACCCTCCACATGGATCAGCGCCAGCGCCGGGGGCTCCGTGAAATAGCGGAACCCGGCCGACCAGGGGCTGGACAATAATGCATATGGCGCCGAACCGCCCGCACCGTTATTGATACAAAAGAAATTCCGCTGTAGCCTGATCTTTTTACCCGTGTAGCCATCCAGATAAATGGGTGTCTGCGGGGTCATGGGTAAAAACGAAAAGTTATGCTCGTCCCCGGAAATAAACGCGAGGAATTTCCGGCTGTCGTTCACACAGATGCCGAGGATCTCATCCCGCCGTTCGATGGTGCCTTTTGGTAAGGGTACGCCAGCCACCACGGCCCTGGACTTGTTGTCGCCATCCCACCACATGGCATCGGCGAGATGATCGCCGTTGGGGAACACCGCCCCGTGCGTCACTACAAAAATATGATCGATATGCGGATCGCCTTCCATCCTGCTCATCGTCTCCTTCAGCCATTTCACCTGCTGATCCATGATATACCCTTCGGGACAACCGCTGGTGGCCAGCGGGTCCTTGCTTTCCCAATATTCCGTATTCAATACGATCATCGCTACGTTATCATAGGTATAGTAATAGACATTCTCCTTATAGGTGGGGAAGTCCAGCTGGTTGGGATCCGGATCATAGGACGCCCCGTCTTCGCTGACGGGCCCGTTAGCCGGATTTACAAAGGCGCGGGCAAAGCTGGCTTCCCCCGAAGCGCTGGCATAGGGGAAGACCTCGATCGTCTTCGATTTTTTTGTCACGGGGTCGGGTGCAAAAACGCTCCTGCTGGTCTCATGGTCGCCAAAGCCCACATACACGGGGATCTGGCTCCAGAAGGGCTCCAACGATCTTTTGAAATTTGCATATTCCAGCGCGTGCCCGTCATCACTCGGATTGGCCCCATTGGTAATATCGCCCTGAGCCTGTAGGAATACGGCATGGTTCATGGCCGCAGCGGCCATGATGGTACGGGTGGTCTGATAATTCGTTCCGCCAAAGTCGCGTTCACCACCACCGGTGGTCGCCCGGTTGGCGCTTGCAAAAGCAAAGCTGAAGGGTTTACGGCTGCCATCCGCCGGCGCAGTCCGGAAAGAATGTTTGTCTTCCCGGTTGCCATAGGCGACCGTATAGGGATACAGCGTTCCGGGCTGCAGCCCGCTGACCGTTATTTCATGATGGGTGGCGGCCGCGGATTCCGTAAAGGACCGGCCCCCGGCGGTAATGGTCGTCAAAACCGGGACCTGCGTCTGATAGGAAATTATGCCGCCCGTTGGCTTCAGGTCATTGATCATCGGTCCTTCGATGATCGTGGGAACCACGGTATAAGGACCTTTTCCTTCAAAGGCGACCCGCCCCTCGTAAAGGATCCTGCCGGCACTGTCGATGATCCTGTACCCGATCACACCCTTGCCCTTCTCCGACAGCTTGAAGAAGTCGTTGGAATGCACGAATATTTTTTTTATTTCCAGCAACGCCTTGCCGCCGGTCATCTTTACATCCTTTGGCAGGAAGGCCACCGTCGGATATTCGGCTTCTTCATCCACCGGACCATAGGCAATCGTCCCGTTGCATTCCGGCAGACCAATATCGACGAGGATGCCGGTTTCCGTTCCCACCGGGCCCGCGCTAAAAGCGGAAAGCCGGTACGCATCTTTTTTTTCGAGATCTTCGGCATTGCCAGCCTTTGTCAGCATCAGCTTGCCGCTGCCGGACCAGGATACGCCATCCAGCACGGCGGGGATAGCAGGCCGGGCATCCATCTGCCCGGATGCGCTACCGATAAAAAATATCGACAAGAGCATTACTATGGGTTGTTTCATCGGTTGATTTTTTTTTATTTTGTTATCGTTATCGAATCCAGTTCCTTCCCTTCCGTCGACACCTGCCGCAAGGTGAACGTCTTCCCGTCCACGTCGATCACGGTCAGCGAATGGAGGTTGGATATGAATTTATCGGTGTACTTCTGCCAGGAGTCCGCATCGTCGTTCTGCTCGGGGTTATAGAGTTCCTGTCCTCCAGCTCCTGTGACGATATAGATGATCCCGTCTGGCCGGGTATTCGTTTTTCCATCGAAGCGTTTGTCCAGCACCCATCTGCCATTCACCACCCGTCCGCGGATGAGCTTATTTTCCCTGCCACCTACCAGCAGGACCCCCTGTTTGTCCGGCGTGAACCGGAGGGGGAACGATCGCTGATAGTTATGCACATGACCACTGAAGACCACATCCACCTTACCGGCTTCGAACAAAGGAGATAACAGCCGCATCTGCTGCTGCTCATAATGTTCCCGTGCCGAGCTGAAACCGGGGTGATGGAAGACCACAAAACGCCATGCAGCATCCTGGGCTCCTGCCAGGTCTCTGGCCACCCAGTTCCGCAGGGCGCTGTCCGTCCAGTTGACATAAGGGTCCGAATCTATGATCAGCAGGTGGGCGTTGCCGTAATTAAAGGAATAGTTCACCATTCCGGGATAGGCTTCGCCGGCGGCCTGGAGAAATGCCTTCCGGTGCGCATCCGTGGCCTGCAACACCGGTACGAAAGGGCCTCCTTCCTTACCGGCAGGGCCATTCAGGGGCTGCCGCCAGGATAGAAATAAGCAAGCCCGTCAGGGTACTGGTCCAGGTTGCGGTTGTCCACGTCATGGTTTCCGGGCGCGCCTACATACGGGATGCTGCGCATCAGCGGCGCGCCCGCGTCGGATACCTGTTCTGCATTATAGATGGGCCAGAACTTTGTGTCGTATTCGGAGACGCGCCCATTTTCATAAATGATATCACCGGGGATGACCACCATGTCGGGATGCATCAGAAAACTTTGTCGGGCCAGCAGCTTTGCATCCGTGGTGGCGGCCCCGATGTCTCCGTTGACGACGAAGCGGAAGGGCTGCCCATCGCTTTTTGGCGCATGTCCTTCAGCGGTGAAGACGATCTTACCCGCGCGCGACACGCGGTAATTAAAGACCGTTCCCGGGACCAGGTTCGCCAGCACAGCATGATATACCCGTCTTGCTATAAGGCTGTCCGGCGCTACGGACACCCATTGGGGCGTTGCGGTCTTTGTCCATTTCCCTGCCGGGCTGGCTTTTAGTTCGACATCCCATCCGGCTGCATTTTCGGGCACCTGCCACAACAGCTCCAGCGATGAGGGCGAAGGCGTTCGCCCGATCTGCAAATAGGGTTTCGCGATAAAAATATCGGTCTGGGAAAAAACGGGGCCATGCAACACGAACAGCATGGCGATTGAAATAAATCTTTTCATCAGAGAGCCTTGATTGGGGTTATGAAAAATGACCGGTGTTGAAAAAAATGACCGGTGTTGAAAACGTGAACAGTGCTGAAAGGGATCAATGCTGATTGCCCGAGCCGTTAAGCTGGAAGGCGCCGAGATCGCGTCCGGGTGGGGTCAGCTCGGTTACGCCCCGGATGGGGTCCACCGGCACGTCCCCCCGCGGGCCGAATGCCGTATAGGACTTGCCGATACAGGGCGAACTGGTCTTCAGCCGGAAATTATAGCTGCCCACCGTAGAGATATCCGCGAGGTTCAACCCTTTTGGCATGGGCACCGGCCCATTTATGAACTGGGGATCATTGGTCCCGAGCAGGGAATTGGGCGCAGAATAGATATCGCCAGGTTTCCATCCTGCCGGCAGGATGGTGGATGGCGCCGGCATGTCCGTTCCGACGGCCTGAGTGATACAAACGCTCACCGCGAGGGATGGATAGATATTATTCGCTACGGAGATGGAGTCGGCATAGGTATAATTGTACCCATACCGCAGGTTCGCGGTGTCCGCGATCGGATTCTGCACCACCCTCAGCCCAAATTTGCAGTTGACGATAATATTGTTGTACGCCATCCCCGCAGCCCCTTCTTCGAAGTTGATGGACCCGCCCCTGCCCGAGGCCTGCCTTCTGTAGCCACAGTTGACGATGGTGTTGTTGTACATCCGGACATTGGATCCCGGCACGCCAACCGCCGCCCCGGAATTGGATAATTTTGGGCCATTGGTCGCCATGCCGATGCAGAGGTTGTAGGCAAAGTCGCCGATCGTTCCCGCCTTTGCATTCATCGCCTCGCCACCCAGATAGCCGCATTTTTCAAATGTGCTCCGGAGGATGGCGATCTTTCCACCGAGGATGCGGAAAGGGTCGTCCACGCTGCCATAAAGCCATGAATCTTCGAAGACCAGGATACCGGCAGGGTTCTGAAAGAACATGGGGTAGGGGCTGGCGAAGATCTGTTTGATCGCGCTGGTAGCAGGAATAGCGGTCCCGCCGTATTCGATATGCGTCCATTTGAAGATCATCATCGGGGATGTGGTGGCACCGATGATCCCTATCCATCTGCCTTTGTAGGCGGAGTCCTTGTTGGGGTCCATACCCTGCTGATCCGTCTTCGTGGCGCCCCGGTAGGTGAACCAGTTGGGATGATCCTTTGTGCCCAGACAGATCAGGCTGCCCTTCACACCCAGTCCGTAGGGGCCGGTAAACGCAACGGTCACGCCTTCCTGGATCGTCAGGGTATCCCCCACATTGATGAATACGTCGGCGCCAATGGTATAGGTCTTGCCGGCCAGCATCGTTCCCTTGATGGTCCCCGCCAGGGGGGCGGCATCGCTCACGGGTGATGCGGGCACCACCACGGCCTTCCACAAGTCCTTATGATCTGTCTTTGTGCAGGAGGACAGGAAGAGCGCGGTAAGGAAGAGGGTAGCCGCAAAGCCTGCGCCGGAGCGTGCTACAAAAAAATATTTTTTCATGTTGATTTTTATTAGAGTTTATATCTGAATCCGAATAAGAAAGAAGAACGCACATAGTCTTTTTGCACGATGATCTGGTGAGCGGGGTTTGTTTGCAGCGACAGCGGCCTCGATCCGCCATTTGCATAATATGAATTATAGGGTGTGTGCAGGCTGCTGGTGCTGGGTGTGTTCGTCAGGTTGTTCATCTTGCCATAGAAACTCAGCCCCCTGACGATCTTTTTTTCGAACGAGACATCCAGACCGGCGAAGGGCTGCTGCCAGTAATGGAGACCGGCGTATGGGCTTACCAGCGAGATCCTTTCTCCCGTATAGGTGAAGGCAACCTGCAGGTCGAGGCCAATCCGCGAGCTCTTATACAATACAGAAAGGTTCCCGATGTGATTGGACTGTCCCTGCAAGGGCCTCGTCTCCGAAACATATTTCGAGCTTACGATGCCTGAAGCATTGCGGAAGGTGTACAGCATGCTGTCGTTGGTGACCCTCGACTGCGTATAGGTATAATTTGCCGAGATGCCGAATGCACCGAAATAATGCGTGAACACGGCCTCGAAACCATAATTGGTTGCGTTGCCGATATTTTGCGGGATCAGGTCCTGCGCCGTCGCGCCCACTTTTACGGCGGTATACTCGATGGGGTCCTTGATATTCTTGTAGAACACGCCCAGCAAAAGCTGGTCCGCATTGCCGGGGAACCATTCATAGCGAAGATCGAAATTATCGGCGATGGAATGTTTGAGCCCGGTGGGATTACCGATCTGCTTGAAGGTCTCGAAATTGTCCGGGCCATCGGGGATCAGCTCCGCAAACTGCGGTCTGGCTATCGCTTTGTAATACGAAAGCCGGAGGGCCTGGTTGTGTGTCAGATCGTATTTTACCTGACCGCTGGGTAAAAGGTCGGTGTACCAGATCTTCCCGGAGCGGGAGGGTACTTCCTTTCCAAGTACGGTGTTATAGCGCTGTTCCGTGTGTTCCACGCGCAGGCCGCCCAGCAGCTCCAGTTTGTCCAGCAGCTGCCATTTGCCTTGCAGATAACCGGCATATACATCTTCCGTAAAGCCATAGTTATTCCCGTTCAGGGCAGGGGAGGCATTCCCGCCGGTGAATACCCATTTTGCATTGTCGATATTGGTGTACACCTGTCTGTTGCCGTTAGATGGCAGCTCCGGTCCCAGGGACCAGGCGTTATAAAAATTATCCCTTTTCTTATCTCTTGCCAGCCCGCCCAGCTTCAGCTCGAAGGGTCGCTGGAGCAGTCTGGCCTGTTTGGTGATATTCAGACTGGCCGACCAGTCCTTGTCGCTGTTGTGTGCCCAGGAGCGGCTCATGCTGCTCACATAGTCCGTACCTTTTGTCACCGTCTTTGTATTCGCATCGATGGCGATACCATATTCATGCGCGAAGGCGCCCTGGTCGGGGATATGGTTGTCCGCTATGGAATAAGCCACCGCCCAGTCGGCCGTCAGCGAGGAACTCAGCTGGTGGATGCCCTGCAACGTGGAATTATAGATCGACTGGTATTGCCAGGTGGTCCTGTAGGATTCGTCGACGAGTGAGTTCAGGGCCACGGTATCGAAGGATTGGCGCGTCTGGAACATATTGAGCCGCACATAGGTATTGGTCCAGATGAGCTTGTTGTGGCTGCCGATCCGGTAATCGGCCTTGGCGGTCAGGCCGAGCCGCTGGTTGTCGGTAGAATACCTGCGGAAGTACAGGTCCTGGAACTGCGGTACGTTGTTCAGATTTGGCTGTGCATTGGGCAGAAAAAAAGTGGACTGCGTACCGCTGAAGATATTCTGATAGCTGCCCGAGAACAGCAGTCCCAGTTGTTTGTCATTTCCGAATCGGTTGCCAAGGGTGAGCCCGAACGCTTCGTTCTCCGGATTGCTCCGTCTGGAATAATTCAATGGACCGGCCGGAAAATCCGATGGGACGGCGGCATAGCTGTTGCCATGGATCTCGCTGGGAGAAGCTTTGCGGATGCCGCTGTTGCTGAATTTCAGATAATCCTGGGTGTTGAAGATATTGTTATAGCCTGCCGATGCATTTACCTGGAACAGTTTGCTGGCGGGAGCATCCTTCATCACCAGGTTGACCGTCCCCCCGATGGCATCGCCTTCCATCGCCGGCGTAAGGCTCTTGCTGACCTCCAGCCTCTCCAGCAGTTCGGAAGGGAACAGGTCCAGCGGAATAAAGCGGTTCTTATCGTCCGGGCTGGGGATCTTGATCCCGTTCACGAGGGTGTTGATGTATCGTTTTTCCATTCCCCGGATGATGGGGTAGCGGCCTTCTCCCGAATTGTTGCGTTCGATGGTCACGCCGCTGACCCGTTGCAGCACATTAGCCACCGTAATATCGGGCAGGAGCTGGATATTTTTGGCGGAAACGACGTTCACCAGCTGATTGGCATGTTTCTCAATATTCCGGGTATTCCGGTCGGATGCGTTGCCCCTGGTCACCGTGACGGCCGTCAATTCAAGAATGGCCGGCTCAAGGATGATCTTCAGTTCGACGGCCTTTGGCGGGGTCACCGTTACATGCTCGCTGTGCTTTTTGTAATTGGCGTAGCTGATCTCTACTTCGTAATCGCCTGCCGCGAGGTCCTTAAAGGTAAAATAGCCGTCCAGTTTGACGAACTGTTGCCGGCCGGCCTCGAGGACCATTACCGTCGCGCCGGTCATGGGCTCGCCCGTTCTGGCGTCGAGGACGATCCCCTTGATGGTCTGGGCCCGGCCGCAGAAAAAAAGTAGCAGGAACAGAGAACACAGACAGAGCTTTGTGCAAATTGTTTTGGTGAGCATTGGGTGGGTTTTGAGCAGCAAAAGTTTGGAAAAAAACCCTGCCTCCACAGCATGTCAGGCACATTTAGCTATTTGGTAAGAATTAGCTAACGTTGATTTAACGGGTAGCACAGAATGTCCTCAGTATTCCCCCAGAATTAGCCCCATCCCGGTGGAAACCGCAGCTAAACTCAGTTTTGCTCCAGAATCGGGTCCTTATTTTGGTGGTTACTTTCATTCTTTAACCATGGGGACCCGGGTGATACCAGTAGCCCCACTATCTTTTATTCCATGACAAAAAAAATTTTCTCTCTGGCCGGTCTCCTGTTCCTGCTGATGGCCACCACCCGTCTTTCCGCCCAGCAATACACGCTCGACAAGAAGATACCGTTGCCCGGCGATGGCGGCTATGATTATCTTTCCATCGACGAGGTCAACAACCATCTCTTTGTCAGCCATGGGACCTCGGTCAATGTGGTCGATCTGGGCACAGAAAAGCCCATTGCCAGTATCGATGGCATGAAGGGTGTTCATGGGATCGCGGTGGTCAACGAGGTGAACAAGGGATTTATCAGCGATGGCAGAGACAATTCCGTCGTCGTGTTCGATCTTTCTACCTTCAAGATCATCACGACCATCGCCCTCAGCGCAAAAGGCCCCGATGCGATCATGTACGATCCCTTCTCCAAAATGGTGCTTTCGTTTAACGGGGACAACAAGAATGCTTGCGTCATCGATCCAAAGACTATGAAGGAGGTCGGCACGGTCGATCTGGAAGGCAGTCCCGAATTCGCCGTATCCGATGGGAAAGGGCTTATCTATAACAATATCGAGGACCTCAACGTCCTGAAAGTCATCGACAGCAAAAGCTGGAAAGTAAAAGCCACCTGGCCTCTTGCGCCCTGTGGCGGCCCGACCGGTCTGGCACTGGATGGGGCCGATGGCAGATTGTTCACCGGCTGTCGTACCAACAAGGGCCTGAGCGTCGTGGATATCAGCAGCGGGAAAGTGATCAGCACCATCCCCATCGGCGCCGGGGTCGACGCCGTCGTTTACGATGCGGCCGACAAGCTCGTCTTCGTATCGAACGGTGATGCCACCGCCACCATCATCCGGCAGGAGTCGGCAGATAAATATACCGTCGTCCAGACGCTGACGACCGCGCCCCGCGCCAAGACCATGGCCATGGACAAGAAAACAAAGAAGATCTATTTCAGCGCACCCGAATTCGAGCCCGGCACCCGGAAGATCGTTCCCGGAACTTTTGCCGTGCTGGTGTACAAGCCCTAATTTTCGACGGGAGGCCTGGCGAGGAAATTCTCTCCTTCCTTTGGCTTGCCGATCTTCAGCTTTCCGAATTTATAGAGGAAGTTGATGCCAAAGGACCGGTAAGGAATCCGGAGACGATTGTCGGTAAGGAAACCAACGCCCTGCTGGATGGAATGCTGGATAAGATAATTACTGAATGGATTAACGGCGACCAGCCCAAGACTGGCCTTACCGCCGGAGAACTGTTGCCGCAGGGCAAAGGTGTAGATGAGGAAGTCGGCCTGTCTTCCCTGCCAGTGGGTGCCGGAGCGGTAGTTGCCAAAGCCTTCTGCGATAAGGCCATGGGGGAACTGATAGCTGGCATTGATGTTCCACCGGTATTCAAAGCCGCTGACCCTGGCCGGTATCGAATATCTGTTTATCGTTTGCCGGTCGTACAACTGGATGTTCGGCCGGATGGTGAATCTGGGGAATGGAGAGAAGGAGCCTCCGATATTGATGCCCCAGCGGTTCTCCGAAGCGATGTTGCTGCGCTGGGTGAGGTTGACATTGGTATACGTGGAATCGCCAACCTGAAAGCTCGGATAAAAAGTCGTATAGGATTTGATATCGGGGCTGTTGTGGGTATAGACCAGCACCATGTTAAGGTTGTTATCCTTGCCTATATTGTAGTTATACCCCAGCTGAAAGTCATGCCCGATCTCCGGTTTTATATTTGGATTGCCCGTGACGATGTTCTGTGGGTCGGCGAGGTTTATAAAGGGGTTGAGGTCGCGGTATTCGGGTCTTTCCAGGCGGTAGGCATAACTGAACTTCAGCGTTTGCTGGTTGTCGAAAGTATGGGATACCGTGATGGACGGCGCCAGGTTGTTATAGTCCGGGATCCTTACATGGCCGGAATTGCTGTAATACGCTTTATTGACGGTGTACTCCGACCGGATGCCTGTTATCACATTCAGCAGATCGAAGAGCTTGAATGAGCCCGACACATATCCGGCATAGACCGAGCGCCGGAAGGTGGAGGTATAAGACTGCTGAGAGTCGAAGCTATACCTGTATTTGCCGGGATCGAAGGAGTAGACATTGGCATCGCTGATAAAGGATTCCATTTCGGTGCGAAGACCGGTCTCCAGCAAAAAGCCTTTTGATAAAGGATAGGCATAATCCAGACTAAAGGAGGAGAGGTGGTCTCTGCCGGGATTATTGCTGAAAGAGCCGGTGAAGACGGAATCATTGGTGATATATTGCTGATCCTGCCGGTAGGAACTGTTGTTCTGCCCGGCGCTGTAGAGAAAGGAGAAGCTGAGCAGTTGTCTTTCCCGGCTGAATTTCTTGCTGTAATCCACGCCGATGTCCGCGGAATTATTCTTTAGCTTATTAAATGCATTGCGCGTGCTGATCTGGTCGTACAGGCCATTGCCATTCCCATCCGTACCCGTATTGTGCTGGGTGAACAACCCGTCCGTGGAATTCCCGAACTCGTTGAAGCCAAGCGTGACCGCGATATTGTCTTTTGGGGTAAGATCCCAGTCGAGGCTGAGACCGGTGCGATACCCATACCTTAAAAAGTCGCTCCGGCCCTGTTGGCCCAGGAAATATTTGCTGCCCGATGCCGTGTCCATGGAGTTCCGGCTGTTGTCCGTCATCGTGCTGACCTTCAGCTGATCCGTGCCGCTGAAATAGCCGCTGACGGTGACATTGTTCTTTTTATAGGTGACGTTGACCGAGCCATTCTCCTGGCGCGTGCCGCCCGTGACATTGATGGCCCCGCTGATACCTTCCGACCTGGTCTTTTTGAGGATGATGTTGATCACACCGCCGGTGCCCGTGGCATCATATCTGGCGCCGGGGCTGGACATGACCTCGATGCTCTGGATCTGCGAGGCGGGGATGGATTGTAACGCATCGACGATGCTGTTGCCAAAGATGGTGGAGCGTTTGCCGTTGATGAGGAACAGTACGCTGGGGTTGCCCAGCAATTCCACATTGCCGTTGACATCGACGCTGACCTGGGGTATCTTCCGGAGGACGTCGGTGGCTACGCCGCCCTGGGAGGTGACATCGCGGTCGACGTTGTAGACGATGCGATCCACTTTGTTCTCGAGCAGGGGCCGGGAACCGGTGACGATGGCTTTTTCGAGCATCGTTGTCTTTGTGTTGAGGCCAATGGGGCCGAGGTCGGTGTCGGCGCCCACCCGACCAATAAGCAGGGCAGGCCGATAATACGTAGAATAGCCGATGTAGACGATGGTGAGCGCGTAGGGGCCTGCGGGGATGTCTTTTATATAAAACCGTCCCCGGTCGTCGGTAAGGATGCTGAATTTTGTTTGCCCTTTCAACGTGATGCTGGCTTTTTCCAGCAGAGCGCCGGTCAGGCTGTCCCTTACCATTCCGGTAAGGGCGTGGAGGCCGGGCTTATCATCCCGCTGGGCAAAAAGAAATGCAGCATTCAAAACAGCAAGGAATAGAAGCGCCGACTTTTTTATCATGGGAGATCCGTTAAGAGAAGCGGCAAGGTAGGAGCAGATTCTGTAGTATTTCTGAGCGGGAGATCTCCCTTACCGGATCAGCGATCCGAGCCAGGCGATATTTTCTTTCTTACCGGCATCCAGCAGATGCTGACAATAGTCCGTAAAGAAAACATGCTGGTTCAGGAGGCGGAGGCTGGCTTCATGCCAGTGCGGGTCCTTTTTTCCCGTGCGCATTTCCATTTCTTGTTCTACCAGCACATCCGTACGACGGAACAGGGAGGTGCCAAAATGCCAGGTGTCGGCGTCGCAGATGATCTGCTCATAGATGGATTGGGGCTGGCTGGGAAATTTTGTGGCCATGATGCATTTGCCGATGGCCGTGAGCAGGTCCGGGGGCGAGCTTTGTAAATAATATTCCATGATGAGGACGCCTCTTTCTTCGTGTCCCTTCATCTCGCCATACAGATGACCGATATCATGGAACCAGGCGGCCGAGGTGAGGATGAAGACATCGGACTCGTTCAGCAGATACCAGGCAGCGATCTCTTTGCAGTGGGCGACGACGCTTTGGGTATGCGCGAGATTGTGGTATGGATACTGGATCAGATGAGGCGATTCATAGACCTGCGTGACAATATTTTCGATATCCTTTTCTGTAGCGATGGTCTTATTTTTATCAGCCCACAACTTAGCGTTCAATTCTGAGCTAATTCTGAAGATGCAAGGCCCTCTCTTTTAGTTGTTTATGAGCTTGAAATGATGCTGCTGATCGTAGTACAGATAATGGGCGGTGAGCCCGGAGATGGCCGCTACCTGCTGGACAATGGCAAGGCCAAGCCCGATGCCATCGCCGGTCTGCCCGGTCTTGCCAAAGCGCCTGAACAAACGCTGTTCGTCGAGCGGCATATCCGGCCCGGTATTGCTGATCTCAAAAACTCCGGTCTTTACCCGGACGTTGATCTTCCCACCTGCAAAATTGTACCGGATCGCATTGCTGAACAGGTTGTTCAGCAGGATGTCCGCCAGTGCGGGATTCATGGGAATGGATACGGTGTCGTCAAGGTCTTTTATCACGCTGATCTTTTTCGACTCGATGATCTCCCCGAACTGCAGGAGCTTTTCTTTTATTTTCTGGGAAAGGCCGATGCTGGTGACATCGTTGTACTGTCCATTCTCGATCTTGGTCAGCAAAAGAAGCCCCTGGCTCAGCCTCGACATCCGCTGGATGGCCTCGTAGGCGGCCTGGACGGCCCTGCTCTGGGGCTCGGATAAGTGTTCATCCTGGATCAGCACATCCATTTTTGACCGGATGATGGCGAGGGGCGTCTGTAGCTCATGGGAGGCGTTCTCCGTAAATTCCTTCAGGTGCTGATAATCCTGATAGGCTTTTTCGGTGGCCTGTCTGAGGGTATCGTTCATGACGTTGAACTCGTCGATGCCGGTGGTCTGGAATTCGGGGTGCCCTTTTTTACCCAGCTCAAAGCTCCTCATCGCCGTGAGGGTATCATAGAACGGCTTCCACAGCCGCCGCAGCACGATCCTGTTGATCAGCAGGGAGACGATCAGCATCAGCAGGATGGTGATAAAGGTGATGGTCGCGATGGATTGCAGCATATCATCCGTCCCTTCCAGCGATTTGCTAACGGTGGCCTTATACCACTGGCCATCCACCCGGATAAAGAAATTCAACTGGCGGAAGAGCTCTTTTTCTTTTTTATTTCCGTCGGTCATCCTTATCGTGCTGAATGCTCTCCTGCCGCCGGCTTTGCCGGTCGCCAGATAGCTGATACGCTGGTCTTTGACCGTGATGACCTCGGGGAGATGCTGGTATTTTCCGACATAGGATTCGATCTCATTCTGCTCGATCTTGAGATCCTCATCCACCTGGTCTATGAGCACATACTGGAGCAGGAAATAAAAAGCGATGCCGGACAGCAGGAAGACGAATACCGTCGCCAGCAAATTGATACGGCTATATCGGGTGAATAATTTCATGGTGGCTACACGGTAAATTTATACCCAAGACCGTAAATGGATTTTATATAATCGGGACAGCCCGCCTGGAGCAGCTTTTTCCGGAGGTTCTTGATATGCGTGTACAGGAAATCATAATTGCCGGTCATATCCATCTCGTCGCCCCAGAGGTGCTCGGCGATGGCGCCTTTGCTGATGACCCTGTTCTTGTTGCCCATAAAATACAGCAGCAGATCGTATTCCATGCGGGTGAGGATGATGGACTTCCCTTTTACGCTGGTCGTCTTATCGGGTATGTTCAGGACCAGGTCATCGATACGGATGATGTTCTTGCCGCCAAAGGACTTTCTCCGGATGATGGCGTTTACCCGTTCGGCCATCTCGGACAGATGAAAGGGCTTGGCCAGGTAGTCATCGCCGCCCGTCCTCAGCCCATTGATCTTGTCATCCACGGAATTCCTCGCGGAGATGATCAGCACCCCATCCGGCTTGTCATTCGCCTTCAGCTCCTTCAGGATCTCCAGGCCATTCCCGCCCGGCAGGCTGATATCCAGAATAATGCAGGAATAGTCGTACAGCGATATCTTTTCCATGGCCGTGCTGAAATCATAAGCCGTTTCGCAGATAAAGCTTTCGGAGTTCAGGTATGCGCAGATACTGTTGGAAAGCTCTTTTTCGTCCTCTATTATTAATAATTTCATATTATCCGGTGTGTAAATATGTAAATTAAATCTGAGGGAATGCTGAAGTGGGAAAGGCTGTGGTCGAATTTAATGGATTAATAGTAGATTTGAGAACTTTGTCCAGCAACTTTATGGTTATGAAAATCTTTATTCTTGTCATCCTGCTGTTTTCGCTGGCAGCATGCCATCAACCGTCGGCGCCTATCCAAAACCTACAGGCACGGGTCGATAGTCTGCAACGGGAACTGCGCAACAGCTACAGGCCCGGACTCGGTGAGTTTATGTCCGGCATCCAGGTACATCACGCAAAACTGTGGTTTGCGGGACAGGCCGGCAACTGGAAACTATCGGATTTTGAGACGAAGGAGATCCGCGAGACGATTGACGATATTCAGGCCTGGTGCAAGGATCGTCCGGAAGTGGTCAATATCCCTATCCTGACACCGCCCCTGGACAGTATCGATGCTGCGGTAAGGAACAGGAGCATAGCGCAATTTAAAAGCGGATTTGTTTTGCTGACGAATACCTGTAATACCTGTCATCAGGCGACAAAGCATGCATTCAATGTTATCCAGATCCCATCGACCCCTCCGTTCACCAATCAGGTCTTTCAGAATCGGACGAAATGAGCAGGACCAGCCTGAAGGAACTTGCGTGGTTATTCCTCAGACTGGGGCTGACTGCATTTGGGGGTCCGGCCGCACATATTGCCATGATGCAAAAGGAGGTGGTGGACAACCGGAAATGGATGGATCATCAGCATTTCCTTGATCTGATCGGCGCTACGAACCTGATCCCCGGCCCGAACAGTACGGAAATGGCAATCCATATCGGCCATGAACGAGGGGGCTGGAAAGGATTGATCGTTGCGGGGTGCTGCTTTATCCTTCCCGCCGTGCTGATCACCGGAGTGATCGCCTGGCTTTATCAGCAATACGGGCAATTGCCGCAGGTGAGGCCGTTTATTTATGGGATCAAGCCCGCCATTATCGCCATCATCCTGGCTGCGGTCTTTCCCCTTGCGCGAAAGGCCCTGAAGACAGTGGAGCTCGGGATCATGGGGGGATTTGCGCTGGTTGCCGCCATGGCGGGTCTGAATGAGCTGGTGGTCATGTTCGGGGCCGGGCTGATGTTGTCATTGTGGTATGTCAGCAGCCGGCCCGGTAAAGGCCTGAAGAGCTGGCTGCCGGGCTTGTTCCTGAATATCCCAGGTTTTTCACAAGCCGATCTCCATATATTCCTGATCTTCCTAAAGATCGGCGCCTTGCTGTATGGCAGTGGATATGTGCTCTTTGCATTTTTAGACAGTGAGCTGGTTGCAAAAGGGATGCTATCCCGGACGCAGCTGTTGGACGCCATTGCGGTGGGGCAGTTTACGCCCGGGCCGGTATTTTCTTCCGTGACGTTTATTGGCTGGCAAATGAACGGGCTGCCGGGCGCCGTATCGGCAACGATAGCGGTCTTTCTCCCTTCCTTTTTATTCGTAGCGTTGTTGAACCCACTCGTTCCCATGATGCGGAGATCGGGGTTGTTTTCCGCCTTTCTTGACGGGGTGAATATAGCCGCCGTGGCCATTATCCTTACCGTGTGTATCCATTTTGGCATGGAAACGATCGGGGACTGGAGAACGATCCTGATCGCGGCCCTTAGCCTGTTGGTGACCTTCCGGTTCCGGAAAGTCAATACGGTATTTGTGATTGCGGGAGCAGCCATCCTGGGGTATGCCTTATTGCTTATCCCGTGATGATGCGCGCCGGCGAGAATAGGATTGGATGCTCGTCACGGGTAATATATTCCACATTTACATTCCAGCCCGTTCCTTTTATCCCATAAGCAGCCCCTGAACGGGTGCGCACTACAGCCGTATTCAATGGCATGAGATTATAGGAAAATGAATAAACTTGCCAACTGCTCAGGGCTGCATTAAAAACATCAACAATATGAAAAAGTTATTGGGATCAATTCTGCTCATGACCGTCTCCGCCTGCTGTATGGCACAGGATAGCCTCAAAATGAACGATACGAGTGCAAGCATACTGGATAGTTCGCTGATAAACGGCAACCCCCTGAAGGATTGCGTTATTATGAAAAATGGGCAGATGATGGTCATGAAAAATGGTCAGACGATGAAACTAAACCGGAGCATGACGATGCAGAAAGGCGTTGTGGTCATGCCGGATGGAACGGTAACGATGTCGAATGGAAGCAAGAAACAGCTGAAAGACGGGCAGTGCGTCTATATGGATGGGAAGATCGGCTGGATGAAAAAAAATTGGAATGGACCTGCGCCCGACAGCACCATGAAGAGGTGAGTTTTTATAACCGGTCTTCTGTCAATTTTCTCTCTGTAATATCCTGGGTGGCGCCAACTATACGTATTGCGCAGTTATTTCCGTCATAAATTATCTGCCCACGATCGTGAACATGGGCATATTCGCCGTTTGCTCTTCGAAACCTGTATTCATCTTCCCAAACACTGTCCGTTCCCTGGGTGATGATTTTATTTAACCTCGTCAAAACGCGTTCTCTGTCCTCCGGATGTACCCGGCTCTCCCAGAAAGTCTGGGGGATCAGGGCATTTTCAATCTGGTAGCCAAAAACTCTTTTATGGCCCCCATCTATCCAAAGGAACTCCTTGTTGGCGAGATTCCATTCCCAAAGACAATCGCTCGTAACGACGATGACCGAACGATAAAGTTCAATCAATGTTTTTAGTTGCTGCTCAGGATGTTCGGGACGGACCGGTTGACTCCCACTTCTGAAAGAGACGGATAATGTGTTTTGACAATAATAGGTAATTACATTAAACCAGGCGCCCATCTCCGTCCAAAATTCCTCAAAATGAGGAGGGATGTCCGTTAAAAATGCGTTATGGTAAACGGCGTAAAAATCTGAAGGAATGGAGGCCGAAAATGTTTCCCATAAATTATTTCCAATTATATCTTTTGCCTGCACGCCCAATAAAGATTCTGTGGTCTTATTCCAGTATTTTACTATCCAATCTTGATCCACGGTGAAGAACCCATTCGAAAAACTTTCTGCAAAAAGGCTTTGTGGGTATTCGCTTTTATGGCGCCTCTTGCCGGTATCCTTATTCGTCAGGGGTTTTACAGTCATATGCTTGGTTCGTTTAGTAATTCAATGGAAGAAAAAGCCCTGCTGCTACAGGGCTTTTCTCTGACTAAACCGGAATGGTTATACTAGGGATGACGTTCTCATTGAGCGTATATTACTGCACTCAATTCCCACCGGCTCATTATGATTATTATGAATTTATAATACTATAAAGATGATCTCTTTTTTGGTACTGAGTGTTATACTACTAAAGATATACGTTATATCATTCACATCTTCCAAGCAGCAGATCCAGGTAATTCATTGAGATTATTTTATAGGCATAGTAGATCTACGATATTTAGTATGGTAGTTTTACGATAAAGTGGCGTATCTGTCTGCCGGACCTTCCATTAAACGGACTTTAAAAAGTGTGAACGATGCAACCCTTTCGCACAATTGTATAACACTCCCAGATCTTTCGGGCAGTACCTTTTGGAATAAAGGCTGTTTTAAAAAAGCAGCGTTATCCTTTATCGCAAAAGAATCAACATCTGGTCATATGGAAAAAGTAAACATCGCGATGGCCGCGCAAACATCCCTTACCAGCTGGCGCTCGATGCTCGCGAAAAACGATTTTACCGAATTGCCTTCGATCATCGCGGCCGACGCCGTTTTTTACTCGCCGATCGAGTGGCATCCCTATCCGGGACGCGATCTGGTTTGTCTCTTGCTGGCTGGGGCTGCCGGCGTTTACGAGGATTTCACCTATCACCATGAATTTGCCGACGGCGAAAATGCCGTCCTCGAATTCAGCGCCCATATCGGCGAGATTGACATGAGAGGCGTTCACCTCATCCGCTTCAACGCCGCAGGTCAATTTGTGAATATTGAAAAGATGCTGCGCCCAGAGGAGGGCGTCAAAGCGCTTGGTCATGCGATGGGGGCGAAGATCGGGCCACAAGCGAAAGCGGCGCTTGCCCATCTGCATGTCGGCTAAGTCGGCTTTGTCAACAGGAATTCTTGCGGATGGATCTTCCCCAGACCTGTGAATTATATAATTTATTCTTTGATGTGTATAACCTATTTCAAGGAGAAATGAACAACTTTACGTATTCAATAGGTATCGACCATTCCATTTCTATATCTGACGGTTTCAGTTTTAAGGTTAGCCCTCTGCACGGAGGGCTTTTTTGTGACATAACACCCCACGATTCCAGTTCACTTCACTTCTCATGCCGCCCTCCCCATAATGGGCAATGAATTCTACACGTATGATCTGCTGATAACATCAAGGTTAGGCCATACCGATTTTGGAAACTCAAAAGCCTGCCATTAGAAGACCAGGAAGCTGGCATGTTGATTGAGATCAATTGTCCAAGCTCTTTTTTAAATATTGTCCTTTCAATTCTTCTTTTCCTAATCCTGGGCGCTATGAAAAAGATATTGGTCGTTGATGATGACAAAGATTTATTGGTGAACATGAAGGCGTTCCTGAAACGGCAAGGCTATGAGGTGGCGGTCACTACCTCCTGCGAAGAAGGCTTGCAGATCCTAAACTCCTTCAAGCCGGATCTGATCTATATGGATATTGATGTCGGAAAGGAGGACGGAAGAGAGATGTGTCGTAAAATAAAGTCACAGGCGGAATACAAACATATCCCGGTAATTCTCATTTCCGCCAATCACGATGCATTGCAATTATACAAGGATTATGGGGCAAATGCATTCCTCGAAAAGCCCTTTCAATTGTCCAGTTTTCTGAGCACATTACAGAATCACTTGTCCTGAAGACAGGAATAGGTTATCCATAACTTTCCTGAATCTTCCTCCCCAGGCCACTTGCTTACCTTTTGCATACCCCACAGGAGCCGCCTTCTTTGGCGCAATGTTTACAATACTTGCAATTTTTACAGGCCCGGCAATTTTTTGCACCAGTGCAGGTGGCAGTGGAGTGGGTGAGACGAAGCACGGTAAAGGAAAGTAAAAAAGCAGAAACAGCTAAAAGGAGGAGTGTAAAAAAAGTCTTTTTCATATGTCGCTGGTTTAGGTGAGGAAAAGGTACAAAAAAAGACGCATCCTTGCAGCACTTCCGGTTCCCCACCGCAGCCCCTACCCTGAAAGCATCAAAAATGCCTGATTTAATAGGTGGAATCCGTTAGTTTCTAAAAAAGATGCCCAAACAAACACTTATCTGTTGGGAGAGGCGTTATGTTCGCAGTACATCCATTCAATCATCCAATTCATCCAAACCCTTGCATGTTGTGAAAAACCCCTACCGTAATTCAATCCCTTCTTTTACCTTTTCTGTGCTTGTAGCTTCCGTCAAGCTCGATCTTTTTACCCGGATGCTGTTCATGGGACGCCGGAAAAAGACCAGATACCTGACCCGAACTTTTTTTCAGCAAAGCCGGTCCCGCCTCTCCTAGGTTCATAGATGCGCCGGCTCAGTGCCCTCTATTCCACCTTGAGACTCTTAGCCGGGTTTTCGAGCGATGCCTTCCAGGTCTGTGATATGATGGTAATAAGCCCAAGGCTTAATAAGAAAATAAAACAAAGCACAGCGGCGGGCAGCCCATATCCGGCACGGCTCAGAAAGTTCAGCTGAAATAAAAAGCTGAGGGTATAGCCGATCGGGACTCCGATAGCCCCGGCGATCAGCAGCAGTTTTACAAACCCCTTTGACAGCAGGCTGACGACTTGTTGCTGACTGGCGCCGATCACTTTGCGGATGCTGATCTCCTTTCTTTTTATTTCCACGCTGTAGATGACCAGCCCCAGCAAACCGAGGGAGGCAATGCTGACGGTCATAAAGGCGAGATAACCCAGCAGGGAGATCGTCGTGCGCGGCGTGTCATTATTTTCCAGATCATCGTCCAGCCAGGAAGACGTAAAGGTCTGTGAAGGCGCCAATGTTTTCCAGATCCGGGCGATGCGGTCGGTGACGGATTGTTTGTCGGAGGGGTCCACGGAGATGAAAAGATAATTATACGAGCCCTTTTTATTGCGGAAGGCCATCGGGTCGATGGGCTTGCCCGCATTTTCATATTCAAAATCATTTACGACACCGACGATCTGCAGGGAAGTGCTGTCGTTCACCCAGAGTTTATTTCCCAACGCTTTTTCGGGCTCCTTAAACCCAAGGATCCGGGAAGCCTTTGCATTGATGATCACGGTCTGTTCCGACGCGGTATCCGTCCCATCGGTAAAATTTCTTCCGGCCAGCAGGCCGATCTTCATATCCGGTATAAAATGGCGGTCGGCAAAAAAATAATTGAGGGTCAGGGAGCCTTTCTGGCTGTTGTCGATCCATCCGGGACCCCGCATGCCGTTATAATGCGGCGTGAAGCTGGTGGACAGACCGCTAACGGATTGCACGCCGCTGGTGGCAGCGATCGTCTGGGCGGCAATTTTTTCATCGGCGCCATTGAGAGGGACGACCAGCACATTATCCCGTTTGAACCCGTGATCCGCGGCAGCCATGAAGGAGAACTGCCGGTAAAAAGCAAACAAAAAGATAATGATCACCAGCGAAAGACTGTATTGAAAGACGATCAGGGTCTTTTGCAGCCCGATCTTGCCGAAGATCTTTGCGGTGGAGAGATTTTTCAGCACCCGCAACGGCCTGAAGGCGGAGAGAATCCACGCCGGCGCGATCCCTGCGACGAGCCCCGCAAACAGCGTAAAGCCCAGCGTGTACAAAAAATAGGGGAGGTTGTAGCGGAAGGAGGAAGGGATCATTTCATAGCCGTCATTGAACGGGGCATACCGGATGATAAAGGACAGCAGGATCCACGCAAAGCCCGATGCGACAAAGGCGAGCAGGCAGGCTTCCACGATATACTGGGTGAAGATCTGATGTCGTTTGGCGCCCGATATTTTCCGGATACCCACTTCTTTGGCCCTCGTAAGGGCGCGGGCAACCGTCAGATTGGTATAGTTGAAGCAGGCGGCAAAGAGCAGGAGCAGGGATACGATGATGCCCGTCCAGAGTTTGGACCATGACGTGCCGCGCCCGATGTCATTATAGATATTGTCGGGAGCCGGCCTTATTTTTTCTATCGGCTGGGTAAGAAAGGACAACTGCCCGTTCTTATCATACCGGTTGACGGCTGCGGCAATGGCATTGATCTGACCGTTGAGGGTAGTTTTCCCAGCTCCGGGTTTCAGCAGCACATAGGTATAGGCCACCCGGCAATCCCCCCACTCGTTGCGTCTGTCCGGCAATTCCTTATTCAGGACCAGCTGCGGTACCGCAGAAATGGAGCTGTATGCGTCGAAATCGATATGTGATTTTCCGGGATTATCCGCCAGCACACCGGTGACGATAAAATTTCCCCGATGGTCGAGCCGGATGGTCTTACCCATCGGGTCCGCAGTGCCAAAGAATTTTGTGGCCGTGCTTTTTGACAGCACCATACCATTGGGATCCTTAAGCGCCGTTGCGGGATCGCCGGCGGCGAGTCTGAATCCAAAAATGTTGAAAAAGGAAGATTCCGTAAAGGCGCCGCGAAGGGTCAGCTCCTTCGAACCCCAGTGTGCAGCGCCATTCAATACCGGATAAAGATTAACGGTCTGCGCGATGTCTGCCGTATCGGTCTTTAACAGATCATACAAGGGCAGGGGAGTGCTCGCCAGCGTCCATTGCTCGCCGGTCTTTTTATGATAGCTGCTGATGACACGGAAAGTCCGGTCGGGAAAGGGATGAAAGCGGTCATAACTCAGCTCATCCTGGAGGATCACCAATTCCATCATGCCCACGGACATGCTTAATCCCAACCCGAAAATATTGATAAAAGAGATCAGCTTGTTCCGCTTCAGGCTCCGGTAAGCGATCTTGATATAGTTCCCGATCATGCGACAATTTTAAGAATAAGATACAGAAATCATCCCATTTGGCAATGGATTGGGATTCAAGGCATTGCCTTGCGACGACCGGTGCAGGGTGACCGAAACCGGACGATGGGTGTGCGGATATGGTACAATGGGTGGGGGAAAGTTAATAAAATGAGAAAATGACCGGCCGGACCATTGCGGGCTAGGGCGGTTACCGATCAAATGTTATTTTAATGCCGGATCATAAGACAACACTCCATGCGTAAAGCCAGCTGCTGTTATGGGTTATTGTTTTTCGTTTTTCCAGCTGTTGGAATGGCGCAGCAAAACCTGACGGGCAAGATCGTTAAAAGAGGCAGTCCGGAAGTATTGACGGGCGTTACCGTGCTGAATGTTCATCAGGGAAAACATAATCTGTCCGATGCCGGAGGAAATTATAAGATCCCTGCTGCGGTTGGAGATACGATCATTTTCTCTTCCGCGGGCTACCGGCCCGATACGATGCTGGTGGCGGACTATATGCTTGCAGAGAGCTTTCTGGTCGCGCTTGATCCCAATGTCATGAGCCTGAAAGCGGTAAAGGTGGATGAGCTGCGGAATTATCAGATGGATTCGATAAAGCGAAGAGAGGATTATGCCTTTATCTTAAATAAGAAACATCCGGTCAGACTGATGAATGAAAAAAGGGCGGCGGATGGGCCGGGGTTCAGCTTCAGCCCGATCGGCTATTTTTCAAAAGGGGAGAGGCGCAAAAGAAAGTTGAAGAAGCGATTGGCGCAGGAGGAAGAGGATTATTATATCGACTACAAGTTCTCGCCTGCCAGAGTAGCGCAGCTCACAGGGCTGAAAGGCGCCGCCTTGCAAAAATTCCTCGTCCGCTACCGGCCCTCTTACAAATGGTGCAGAAATGCGAATAACCAGGATATATTGCTGTATATCAATGAGAAAAGGAAGTTATTCGGAAAGACTTGATATGAAACAATCATTTTTTTGGCAACCAACCTGATTCATAGTACTTTTGCCGTCCACATCGCGAAGTAGAGCAGCGGTAGCTCGTCGGGCTCATAACCCGAAGGTCGGAGGTTCGATCCCTCCCTTCGCAACAAAGGGCCTCTCCGTTGAGAGGTTTTTTTATTTAAGGTCGGGCCGGAGGCGGGGACTGGCCGGAAAATCGGTTGAGAAGCCTGGATTGTGGGAGGGCGCTCAGAAGCATTAAACATGAAAGTCGGATTTGTAAACATATTTGGTAAACCGAACGCCGGTAAGAGCACGCTTCTCAACGCGCTGATGGGCGAGAAATTGGCCATCGTGTCGCCCAAGGTGCAGACCACCCGCCACCGGATCAAGGGGATCCTGACGGAAAAGGACTATCAGATCGTATTCTCCGACACCCCGGGGATCATCGAGCCAAAGTACAAGCTGCATGAGAAGATGATGCAGGCCGTGAGGAATTCGCTGGAAGATGCCGATCTCGCCTTGTTACTGGTCGATATCAACGACAACTGGGAGGAAAACGATCAGCTTTTCGCTTCCCTGCGCCTGAAATCTCCCGCCATCATCGTGCTCAACAAGACGGACAAGACGGTAGGGTCGGACAAAACAAAGCTGGAGCAGGCAAAGGTTTTTTTTGAGGGCAAACCGTATTGCCTGAAAGTGGCAGCCATCTCCGCCCTGAAAAAATCGAATGTACCTCAGCTGCTGGACCTCGTGCTGGAACAATTGCCGGAGGGACAGCCTTTCTTCGATACGGATGACCTGACCGACCTGCCCACCAAGTTCTTTGTGGGCGAGATGATCCGGGAAAAGATCTTTCTCTTTTATGGTGACGAGATCCCCTACCATGCCACCGTGCTGGTGCAGGAATTCCAGGAGAAGACGACCCTGACCAAGATAAGGGCCGATATTGTCGTGCAGCGCGAAACGCAGAAGGGGATCATCCTCGGCGAGGGTGGCAAGATGATCAAGAAACTGGGCACCGAAGCCCGTAAGGATATCGAGGCCTTCCTGGACCGGAAGGTCTTTCTGGAACTGTTCGTAAAGGTGAGACCGAAATGGCGCGACAATGAGATTTTTTTAAAAGAATACGGATACAATTAAGAGGCTGGCGCGTGGGAGTGCCGGCGATAACAAAAGCATTATGAGTGGATTTACAGTTGCCATCGTGGGTAGGCCAAATGTTGGCAAGAGTACGTTTTTCAACCGCCTGCTCGAGCAGCGGAAGGCCATCGTGGATGATGAGAGCGGCGTGACCCGCGACCGGCAATATGGGATTGCCGACTGGAATGGTAAGTCCTTTAACCTGATCGATACCGGCGGATTCGTCCCCAACAGCGATGATGTCTTTGAGATAGAGATCAAAAAACAGGTGCTGATCGCGTTGGAGGAGGCAAATGCACTGATCTTTATGGTCGACACGGCTACCGGGATCACCAATCTGGACGAGGCGATGGCCGATGTGCTGCGCCGGACCGTCAAGCCCGTCTTCCTCGTCGTAAATAAAGTGGACAACAGCGACCGGCTGCTGGAAGCCACGGAATTTTACAGCCTGGGGTTTGAAAATATCTTCTTCGTCTCTTCCATGACCGGCAGCGGCACAGGCGATCTGCTGGATGCGATTACGAACCTGATCGAAGAAAAAGGAGTAGAGGAAGAAGGCAGCCTGCCGAAATTCGCCATCATGGGCCAGCCGAATACGGGGAAGTCTTCCCTGCTGAACGCCCTCATCGGTCAGGAACGCACCATCGTGAGCGAAATCGCCGGTACGACCCGGGACACGATCCATACCCATTACAACCTGTTCCATAAAGATTTTATCCTGATCGATACCGCTGGTATACGCCGTAAGACCAAGGTGCATGAAGACCTTGAATTTTACTCCGTGATCAGGGCCATCAGGGCCATGGATGAGGCGGATGTATGTCTGCTGCTGATCGACGCCTCCAAGGGCATCGCTGCGCAGGACCTCAGTATTTTCAGCCTGGCCGTAAAAAAGGGAAAGGGCATCGTGCTGCTCGTCAACAAATGGGACCTCATCGAGAACAAGGAGACCAATACGGGGAAAGAATACGAGAAGGACCTGAAAGGACGGCTGGCCCCTTTTACGGATGTGCCGATCCTGTTTATTTCCGCGAAGGACAAGACCCGGATCTATAAATCCATCGAGCTGGCGCTGGAAGTATATGACAACAAGCACCGCAAGGTGCCCACCTCCGAATTGAATGAAGTCATGCTCAAGGCGGTGGAATCCTATCATGCACCGGTGGTGAGGGGTCACGCGCTGAAGATCAAATACGTGACGCAGCTGCATACGCCCGTGCCTTCGTTCGCCTTTTTTTGTAACTACCCCGAGGATGTCAAGCAGCCATACCGGAACTATCTGGAAAACCAACTGCGGGAAAACTTCAATTTTACCGGCGTTCCGCTGCGGCTTTTTTTCCGGAAAAAATAGCAACTTTTAAAAAAAGCGGTTACCTTAGCGCGCATAAAACCAACGAAATGAAGAAATTATTTACCATCCTGGCCGTAGCTGTTGCTATGACCGCCTGTAACAACAGCGGTGAGTCTTCCAATGATTCCACCGCCAAAGCAGCTGCCGACACTGTCAAGGCTGCTACCGATTCCGGTATGAAAAAAATGGACAGCATGCCCGATTCTTCGAAAATGAAGATGTCTGCTGACACCTCATCGAAAACGAAGTAAGCGGTAGCGAACGCAGGGAGACCGCTGAAAAAACATTTAGCGCGAAGTAAGTCAACGTAATAAGCGATTACAGTTAACCTCTCCGATATAAAAAAACCTTCCATACGGAAGGTTTTTTTATGCGCCGCCGGATCGGCCCGGTGCGGGGCGACAGCGATCGGGCGGCGACCCTTATAATTTGAATTTCTGGATGACCCCTTCGGCCTCTTTGCGGTATTGTCTCAACGCCGACCGTTCCTGCCGGATAAAGCCATTGTCCTGCAAAGGTCCCACCACCGCATTCATTTCTTCCGCCGAGCTGTAGACCATTTTCCGGAATGGGTTCGTATAATCCTTTGCCCGGGAGTCATAGATGCCTTTCGTCATCCATTCTTTTGTGGCTATGCTCTGCTGGATCAGTTCCCGGAAAACAGCTTTGCCGGCCCTTTTCAGATGAATGCCTTTCACTTCTTTCAGGGCTGCCAGTGCGTGCGCCAGCTTGTCCTGACCATAGTTTTCTCCCTGCACTTTATAGAACTGATGGATCTGGTCCCATTCTCTGATCCTGCCACTGCGGATCTGTTGCAGCATTTTTTCCATTTCGGTCTCCCGGATGAGCTGGCCCCCGGCATTGGTCCATTTCGCAAGGACAGGGGTGGCGGGAAGCGCCTGTTGCAGCGCTTCAAGGCTGGAAAGCTTCCGGGCTTTTATAAAGGACAGCAACTGACTTGCGGCATGCCAGGCGATCAGTTCCCGGAAAAGATGATAGGCCTGATGGACTTTTATCAGCCGGGTCTTCCGCTCTCCATTCTCAAACCCTTCGGCGAGGATCTCCAGCGCATCGACCTTATCCTGGGGTCCTTCCAGCAAACCGGCGCCGATGGCGTCGAGCTGCTCGTCGGATTGTTTCTTTGTTTTTTCCTGCAGCCTTGCCTGGGCTTTTCCTGTATAGAGCCTGAACAAGGCAAGGGCTTCGACCATTTCATTGATGCTGTCCGGCGCCAGAAAATCGGATTCCAGCAGCTGGGTCTTGTCGGTGCGTTTGTCCCTGTCCTGGTATTTCCAGGAATTGCGGGCCAGCGCATACATATTGTGCAGGAACCAGTAAGCCGGCATTACGACCAGCTCATCCGTGCTGACCTCGTTGCTCACCAGGGAGAAGGGGATGGGTATATTCAGTTCCGCGGGATAATCGCCTTTGGCAAGGATCGTAAAAGAGGCAAACTGCGAATTGTGTTTCAGGCTGACGCAGAGCCCCGGCCAGAACCCGCGCCCGGCAACGATCTCCCCGTCCGGGCTTCTGGAATTATGGTTGGAGCCGATCGTTGCGCCCGCGGCCATATTGCTCTGTCCCATCACAAGGGCGGCACAGAGAAAGGAATTGTTATGGTGCTGTTCGTGCGCCGGAAAGATCAGCGAGTTGAGCACTTCGCAGCAGGAGATGGTGGAATTATCGCCAAGATAGGAGTTGATCAGTCTGGCGCCATATTTCAGCTGGGAATGAGAGGCCATGATAAAACGGACGGCCTTTACCCCATAGAAGACCCTGCATCCAAACCCGACGATGCCGTTCACCAGCTCGCAGCCTTCGCCGATCTGGGATTTTGCTTCGGGAGAGGAGTTGATGGTGAGGTTCTTCAGCTTGTTGGCGCCTTTGAGATAGGCATCGCTGCCGATCCAGACGTCCTTGATGATCTTGCAGTTCTTGATGACGGTGCGGTCGCCGATCTTGCCGTAGTATCCGCGCCGGTTGTCGAATTTTTTCTCCGTGAACTCCTTGAATTTTTCCTGGATGGTCTCATCGTCGCGGTGCCGGCTCCAAAGCCAGGCGTCTCCGGGCAGCATGCCGTTGAAGGGAATGATGCTGCGACCGCCATTCTCGTTGCAGACTTCCAGCCGGATGCGTATGGATTCCCCTTCGCCTTCCTTGAGGATGCCATTCCCGAATTTAGCATAGTCGGTGGTCGTCAGCTCATTGGTATTGACGATCATCACGTCGTTGCCGATGATATAGTGTGACAGATAGTTGGTGTTGTCGATGGAGACGTTATCCCCGAAATCGCAGCTGATGATGGTGCTGTTGTACAGACCGACGGGCCGGCGCAGGCTGTGGAATTCCAGATAGAAAGGCTCCAGCTTGCCGATACGCACCAGCCCGAAGAACTTGCAGTTCTGTACGAGTTCGGGGGCGAAGGAGTCCGAAACCAGGATATGGTTCCAGTTGGAGGAGGTGTTGCGGTTGCGCACCAGCACCTCTATTTCATAGGCCGTCAGCTGGCGGTACCGGATGCCGTTGCGGTTCTGCTGGTCGCGCAGATAATATTCGTCTTTGCCTTTTGGCAGATAAGGGCTGTCGATAAAATTATAGCCTAAGGAGTAGATCGGGCTTTTCTTGATTTCATTCATAAAGAATATTAAAGTACTGGTTGCGGAATTTACCGGCCAGCGTTTCTTCCGGTCATTGGGTTGGCGGATGGCAGCCGTCGGGTCGCCTCTATTCAACGGTCACGCTCTTGGCGAGGTTCCTTGGCTTGTCCACATCGCAGCCCTTGGCGACCCCGAGATAATACGCGAACAATTGCAGCGGAATAACGCTCAGCAACGGCGCGAGCAGCTCATCCGCTTCGGGAACGGGCATGATATCGTCGGCCATTTTCGGGATCAGCTCATCGTCCTGGCTGATCACGGCAAGCACCTTTCCTTTTCTGGCCTTGATCTCCTGGATATTGCTCACGATCTTTTCGTGATAGGCATCCTTGGTGGCGACGAACACGACGGGCAGGGTCTCGGTGACGAGCGCGATGGGACCATGTT
>Ga0193726_1000115_pt1 | contig 122778 bp, 125 predicted proteins | sample H2c1metaG_FD_144928 | JGI IMG/M metagenome (GOLD analysis project Ga0193726, IMG submission 144928) | Soil microbial communities from a riparian zone of the East river system, Colorado, United States - H2c1 | ecosystem: Environmental > Terrestrial > Soil > Riparian zone | place: USA: East...
CGAGTGATCCTAAAGTGAAACCAGGTGCATGCCCGGCTTGGTCTCTTCCAGCAAGGTCACGATCCCCGCGATCGTGAGGGGAACGTCGGCCCGCAATCCGGCGCGGTCGATGCCGAGCGACCGCAGGCCCATTTCGCACACGATGAAGCGCGCGCCAAGCTCGACGCAGGCATTCAGCAGGGTCTCGAAGTCGCCGACGCCGCGCGCGCGGTTCTGCGCATCGCGCGCCCAGTCGTCGACGGGCGGCGGCGGCCCCATCAGGGCGCGGATGCCGCTCATGGTGAAGAACAGCACGGCCGGCTTGTTGACGGCGAGGGCGGCGGCGGCCAGCGCCAGCGCATAATGGACGCTCTCGTAGTCGCCGGCGCGCACGATCACCGAGATGCCGCCCTCGGGAGTCTTCATGGCGAGCCACAGGTCGGGCAATCCGGCCGCTTGGCGATCGCCATCTCGTCGAACGAGGCCGCCAGCGCGTCGTACATCAGCAGCCTGCCCGAGAGCGAGCGGCCGATGCCGAGGATCTCCTTCACCACTTCCGTGGCCTGCAACGCGCCCAAAGTTCCGGCCAACGCGCCCAACACGCCCGCTTGCGCGCAGCTCGGCACGGCATCTTCCGATGGCGCTGCCGGAAAGATGCAGCGCAGGCAGGGGTGGCCGGCGCCCTGCCAGGCCTTGTAGGTCGAGATCTGGCCGTCGAAACGAAGGATCGCCGCGGAAACCAGAATCTTTTTGAGGCGATAGCAGACGTCGTTCAGCAGATATCGCGTGGCGAAGTTGTCGCTGCCGTCGGCCACGATGTCGTAACCGCCCACGATGCGCTCGGCGTTGTTGGACGCCAGCCGCTCGTCGTGCGCGATCACCGCGACCTCGGGGTTGATGTCCAGAAGGGCGCGGCGGGCGCTTGCAACCTTGGCGACGCCGATGTCGGCGGTGCGATGGATGACCTGGCGCTGCAGGTTGGAGAGGTCGACCTGGTCGTGGTCGATCACGCCCAAAGTGCCGATGCCGGCGGCAGCGAGATACTGCAGGAGTGGTGCGCCGAGCCCGCCCGCGCCGATCACCAGCACGCGCGCGGCGATCAGCCGCGCTTGGCCCACGCCGCCGATCTCCGCCAGCACGATGTGGCGGGCGTAGCGGCGGATCTGCGGCTCGGTGAGCTCGGGCAGCGGCGTCATGGTCCGCTTATAGCATGGGACCGCGTGACCAATGCTGTTACGACAAATCTGATGACCACAACCGCCGTCCGTCCCACCCTGACGCCGCTGCTGCTGGCCGTGCTCGCGCTGCTGTCGTCCTTCACGCCGCTGTCGATCGACATGTACTTGCCGGCGCTGCCGGTCATCGCCGTCGACCTGCACGGAACGGTGGGCGACATCCAGCTCACGCTGTCGTCCTTCATGATCGCCTTCGGCGCCGGCCAAGTCTTCTACGGGCCGGCCGGCGATCGCTTCGGCCGCCGGCCGGTCATCCTGGGCGGCATCGCCGTCTACGTCCTGGCGAGCATCGGCTGCGCCTTCGCCGCGGAAGCGGGCCAGCTCGTGGTGCTGCGCTTCCTGCAGGGCCTGGCGGCCTGCGGCGGCGTGGTGCTGGCGCGCACCATGGTGCGCGATCTCGCCGAGCGCGACCAGGCGGCGCGCGCCATGTCGCTGATGATGGCCTGCACCTCGATCGCGCCCATGCTGGCGCCGCTGATCGGCGGACAGATCCTGTGGTACCTGGGCTGGCGCGCGATCTTCTGGGTGCTGGCCGGAATCGGCGTGGTGGCGCTCACGGCGGCCTACCTCCGTCTGCCCGAGACCTTGCGGCCGGAATACCGCCAGCCGCTGGTGTTGTCCTCGGTGCTGAAGCGCTTCGGCGAGCTGTTCCGCCATCGCGCCTTCATGGGCTACGCCTTCACCAGCACGTTCATGTTCTCGGCTCTTCTGTCGTTCCTGTCGGGCTCACCCTTCGTGTTCATCGAGCGCTACGGCATCGCACCGCGCTACTACGGCCTGATCTTCGGCGGCATGATCGTGTTCATGACCCTGGGCAGCCTTTTAAACGCCAAGTTCGCGCCGGTGTTCGGCGCCGGCAAGATCCTGCGCTACGCGGTGATCGTGCCGGCCATCGCCGGATCGGCGGCGCTGGTCATGGGCTTCATCGAGGCGCGCTACGGCACGATCGGCATGTGGCCATTCCTGCTGTGTTTCGCCCCGCAGATCGCGACCATCAGCCTGATCGGTCCCAACTCCATGGCGATGGCGTTGCAGCGCTATCCACACATGGCGGGTACCGCTTCCTCGCTGATGGGCGTCATGCAGTTCGGCATCGGCGCCATCTTCGGCGCCGTGGTGGGCCAGACCTTCGACGGCACGATCGCGCCCATGACCACGGCCATGGGCATCGCCGGCATCCTTTGCCTGCTGTCGAACCGCCTGCTGGTCCGGGACGGCTGATCACAGAACGGGCCTTCCAGTAAGAAAGCCGTAAGCCCTATTGTTGCCTCCGGAAGGAACGATGCTGCGTCTCGCATCGTAATACGACTGCACGGCGCGTGGCGTGGAGGCGTACATGGCTTTCGAGGTCGATTCCCGCACTCTCCTGAACAAGCTGGCCTTCGGCCCGAGCGAGGCCGAGCTCCACGGCATTGCCAAGATGGGTGCCGAGGGATGGCTTGCCCAGCAACTCGACCCTCCCGCCGAAGATGATTGCGCCGCGCGGATCGCGTCGACGCATATCCGGCTGAAATACGTCAGCAAGACGCCGGAGGCCGAGGTCGACGAGGAGCGCTCGCTGGCCGTGCTCGCGCAGCCGATCGAGCAGCACTGGAAGGTGGTCGAGAAGGCCCTGGCGGGACAGGAGCGGACGTTTTTCCGCACCGCCGTCGCCTGCGCCACGACGATCCGCGCCGTGCACAGCCGCTGGCAGCTGCGCGAGGTGCTGGTGGATTTCTGGCACAACCACTTCAACGTGAATGCGGTTGGCGACAATCTCATCGCGGTGGCGTTGCCGACCTACGACAACGACGTGATCCGCCGCCATGCACTCGGCAACTTCCGCGAGATGCTGGAGGCCGTGGCCAAGAGCGCCGCCATGCAGATCTACCTCAACAACCGGTCCTCGCGCGGCGGCGCGGCCAACGAGAACTACGCACGCGAGCTGTTCGAGCTCCATACGCTCGGCCGGCCGGCTTACCTCAACGCGCTCTACAACCGCTGGCGCGACGTGCCCGGCGCGCTCGACCGCCGGCCGCAGGGCTATATCGACCAGGACGTCTACGAGGCCGCCCGCGCTTTCACCGGCTGGTCGATCGAGGATGGTGCCGGTATCGGCGCCGGGCGCCGCCTGCCGATGACCGGCAAGTTCATCTACGTCGAGAACTGGCACGACAACTATCAGAAGCGCGTTCTCGCCACCGAGTTCGATCCTTACCAGTCACCCTTGGCCGATGGCCGGCGTGTGCTCGATCTGGTGGCCGATCATCCCGCGACCGCGCGGTATGTCTGCGAAAAGCTCTGTCGTCGCCTGGTGTCGGACACGCCCGATGCCGCCGTCGTTGCCGCCGCGATCAAGGCCTGGACCGAGCAACGGCGCAAGCCTGACCAGATCGCCCGCACGGTCGAGGCAATCGTGCATTCCGACGCCTTCCGCCGCTCGGCCGGGACCAAGGTGAAGCGGCCGCTCGAGCTCTATGCGTCGTTCGCCCGTTCCTCGGGGATTGATGCAACGCCCACCCCTGGCCTGCTCGGCGAGCTCGATGGCAGCGGCCAGCGGCTGTTCGGTTGGGGGCCGCCGACCGGCCACCCGGACGAAAACGACTATTGGCTGAGTTCCGCCATGATGCGGCGTCGTTGGTCGCTGCTGCTGGGATTGTCCGACGACGCCTGGAAGGCTGGAGCACCGCAGGCAGCCCTCGTCGCTGAAAAGGCGACGGCGGACCAGGCGGCAAGTGCTGCCTACCGGCAGATGCTGGGCGCCGACGCCCCAACCAAAGTCACGATGGCCATTGTCGAGGGCATGGGATTGAAGCCCGGCATGGCCTTCGAGAGCCGCAAGGATGCAATGCCGCTGGCGCGGCGCATGCTGGCCTATTGCGCCATGACGCCGGCTTTCCAGACGAGGTGATGCCATGTTGGTCCGCCGCCATTTCCTTGCCGCGTCCACGGCGCTCGTCCTGGCACCGTCGGTTCGCGCCATTGCCGCACCCGCCACGCCGGCCTCGATCCCGGCACGCGGTCCCGTCCTGGTCACCGTCTTCCTGCGCGGCGGCATGGATTCCCTGGGCGTCGTGGCGCCCGTCGACGATCGCGACTATGCAGCCGACCGGCCATCCGAGATGCGGCTGCTCGCTGATGGCGACAAGCCGGCGCTTCGCCTCGAGAGCGGGCCATCCGGCCTGGATTTCCGCATGCATCCGGAAATGGGCGCGCTGCATGAGCTCTACCAGGACAAGCGCATTGCCCTGGTCCACGCCTCGGGGCTCGACAACGGCACGCGCAGCCATTTTGGCGCCCAGGAACTGATCGAGCGCGGCATCGCCAATCCCGATGAGACAGCGCATGTCAGCGGCGGATGGATGGCGCGCTGGCTCGCGGCGGCGGGCGATGCCCAGCAGCCGGCGTTCGCCGCGATCTCAGGTGTGCCTGAGGAACTTGCCAACCATGCCAACACGATCTGCGCAGCCGATCTGCGCGGCGGCATGAACCTGCCCGGCGGCAAGCAGGCCTTGTCGGTGCTGAAGCATCTCGCTGCCGGCAGCTCTGGACCGATCGAGCTCGCGACGCGGCGCACGCTGGGCGGAATCGCCCTCATAGACGGCCCGCTACGCCAGCCCGACGGCAAGGTGATGCCGTACCAGCCGGCCGGCGGCGCGACCTACGGAGACACGGAGATCGGGCGCGGCCTGGAAGCCGTCACCCGGGTCATCCGCATGGATGTTGGCATCCGCGCCTTCGCCGTCGATATGGGCGGCTGGGACACGCACGAGAACCAGCCGCCCCGATTGGCCAATCTGGTGGGCCAGCTATCGCGCGCGCTGGGCGCGTTTCACACCGACCTGCACGACCGCATGGACCGCATCGTGCTCGTCGTCATGAGTGAATTCGGCCGGCGGTTGCGCTCCAACAAGAGCAACGGTACCGATCATGGCCATGCCGGCCTGACGATCGTCTCCGCGCCGCGCCTCGCGGGCGGCAGGATACACGGGACGTGGCCTGGCCTGTCCTCCGACCGGTTGGACAACGCCGTCGATCTCGCGATGACGACGGATGTTCGCAGTATCCTGGCGGAACTCATGGTTGGCCCGCTCAACACTCCCGACGCAGTGAGCGGCGTCTTCCCACGATTCGCACCTAAGAAGATCGGACTGCTCGCGTAGTCCGATTCATTGGCGCCGCAGATCGATCACCAAAAGAGCGCCACTGTCGTTGCCGACAGCAAGCCTGAACCCGTCGGGCGACCAGGCGAGGCAGGTGATGGCCGAGCCGTCGGCCATCTTCAGCACCACCGAGCGTCGGGTCTTGATGTCGCCGAGCTGCAGCTCTCCCGAATCGTAGCCGCCGGCCACGAACTCGGCGGCCGGATGCGCCGCCACGACGGCCAAGAGGCCCGCGCCTTCCTCGCCGAACTGCAGCGGCGGCTTGCCTTCCGGACCCTTGCCGGAGAACGACCAGGCGGTGAATACCGGCTGGGCCGAGGTGTAGAGAAAGCGCGCGTCGGCCGTCCACGACAGCGACTTCACCTTGGCCGGATAGCCCTGCATGCGCATGTCGGTGGCCTGCGCCATGCGCCAGACATGGATGTCGTTTTCCTGCGTGCCGGTGGCGATGAACTTGCCGTCGGTGCTCCAGCGCAGCGCCACATGGCTGCCGCGCCAGGCGAAGCGGCGCGGCGGCAGAGTGACCTGGCCGATGCTCCATACCGTGACGCCGCCGTAATGGGCGCAGGCGATGCGGCTGCCGTCCTTGCTGAAGTCGAGGTCGGCCACCGTGCTGGGATGAGGGCCGAACTCGCGCACCTCGCCGGCCTTCACGACGAGGGCGCTCTTGCCGATCGAAGCGGCAACGCCACCCGTTGCCCGGTGCGCCGCAAGGTGGTCGATCCACTTGCCCTTGTGATTTGCCAGCTCCGTCGCCGCGCCGTCGAGTCCGATGCGCAGCAGGCGCCCGTCGTCGCCGCCGCTGATGAAGCCGTCGCCCGCCGGGTCGCCGACCAGCGCCAGCACCGCGCCGCCATGCACCGGCGGGACGGCGTCTGGCGCGGCGGCGGCGATATCGGCCGGCAGCAGGCGCACGCTTCCGTCGCCCAGCGCGAAGGCCACGATGGCGCCGTCGCGGCTGAAGGCGCAGGCGGCGGCCGGCGCGTCGGCCGCGATCGAACGCGCCGGCGGCAGGGTCTGCCGCCAGGCCGGATTTGCGAGATCGAGCTTCACGCGACTATTTCAGGCAGTCTTCGAAGCCGCGCTTCAGGTTCTCGCCGTCGAGGTTACGGCCGATGAAGACGAGCTTGCTGGATCGCTTTTCGCCGTCCTTCCACGCAGAACCCCAGTCGCTGTCCATCATCATGTGGACGCCCTGGTAGACGTAGCGCCGCGGCGCGCCGTCGATGGCGAGAATTCCCTTGCTGCGGAAGATGTCGGGACCGCGCAGCTGCAGGAGCGCGCCCATCCATTTCTGGAACTTTTCGGGATCGACCGGACGATCGGCGCTGAACGACAGGCTTTTGACCGCCTCCTCGTGGTCGTGATCGTGACCGTGATGGAGGAAGTCGGGCTCGAATTCGAGGATGCGATTCAGGTCGAACGCGCCCTTGTCGAGGATGGCGTCGAGCCCGATCTGGCTCTTCTGCGTCTTGAAGATGCGCGCGTAGCGGTTGATCGCGCCGATCTTATCCTCGACCTTCTTGAGCTCGTCTTCGCTCACCAGGTCGGTCTTGTTGAGCAGGATCACGTCGGCGAAGGCCACCTGCTCCTCCGCCTCGTCGCCTTGCTCGAGCTGGCCGAGGAAGTGCTTGGCGTCGACCACGGTCACGATGGCGTCGAGGCGGGTGCGGGCCTTGACCTCATCGTCGGTGAAGAAGGTCTGCGCCACCGGCCCGGGATCGGCGAGGCCCGTGGTCTCGACCAGAATGCCGTCGAACTTGTCCTTGCGCTTCATCAGGCCTTCGATGATGCGTATGAGGTCGCCGCGCACGGTGCAGCAGATGCAGCCGTTGTTCATCTCGAACACTTCCTCGTCGGCATTGACCACGAGGTCGTTGTCGACGCCGAGCTCGCCGAATTCGTTCACGATGACGGCGTATTTCTTGCCATGCTGCTCGCTCAGGATGCGGTTGAGCAGGGTGGTCTTGCCGGCGCCGAGATAGCCGGTCAGCACGGTCACGGGGACTTGAGCTTGGGCCATGGAATTCCTCGAAAATTGGTCCCTGAGATAGGGTGGCGGGGGCTCTGAGTCCAGTTACCCGGACGGTAACGCTGTCGGGCGCTTTACGGTCTTTCGCCCCGGATCAGCTTGGGGAGATCGCCGACCAGGCCCATGGCGTGGCGGACGAAGAAACGCCTGAGCGGCGGCACCCGGTTGACGGCCGCCAGGCCGATGTCGCGGACCAGCCGGACCGGCTTGATGTCGTTGGAGAACAGGCGGTTCAGCAGGTCGGTGGCGGCGACCATGGTGAAATTGTCGGCCCGCCGCCAGCGCGCGTAGCGCTCGAGCGTGTCGGCAGCGCCGATATCGAGGCCGAGGCGCTTGGTGTCTATAAGCACTTCGACGAGGGCCGCGATGTCGCGCACGCCGAGATTGTAGCCCTGGCCCGCGATGGGATGGAGGCCGTGCGCGGCGTCGCCCACCAGCACCAGCCTTGTGTCGATGTAGCGCTCGGCATGGACCAGGCCGAGCGGAAACCACCAGCGCGGGCCGGTCGGTTCGACGCGGCCGAGATGGTCGCCGAAGCGTCGGGCGAACTCGGCCTGGAAACGTGGCGCATCGAGTTCGAGCAGCCGGCGCGCGAGATCGGCGCGCTCGGTCCAGACGATCGACGAACGATGCCCGCCATCGCTGGTATCGCGCATCGGCAGGATGGCGAACGGGCCGCCCGGCAGGAATTTTTCCTGGGCGACGCCGCGGTGCGGCCGTTCGTGGCGCGCCACCAGCACGATCGCGATCTGGTCGTACGACCAGGCGCGCGCGCCGATGCCGGCCTCTTCGCGCATCGTGCCGACCCGGCCTTCGGCCGACGCGACCAGCCGCGCGGCAAGGCGCCGGCCGCTCTTGAGCGCGAGTTCGGCGCGGTCGGGATCGCGGTTGGTTTCGATCACCTCGTCCGGCGCGATCAGCTCGACCTGCGGGCAGGCCGCGAGTCGTCGCAGCACGGCCGCGCGCAGGAAACGGTTCTCGACGATCCATCCCATCGGCTGGGGCTCGCCGCCCTCGGGTGCGGCCTCGCGGTGATCGAAATGCAGGAACAGCGGGCTTGGTCGGCCGTCGTGGCTGGCATCGGAGATGCGGATGTCGAGGATCGGCTCGGCCTGGTCCGCCAGATCAGGCCAGATGCCCAGCGCCGCGAACAGGCGGTGACTGGTATAGGCGATGGCGGTGGTGCGTCCGTCGAAGCCTGCGTCGGTAAAGGATTTCAACGGCATCCGGTCGATCAGCGCCGTGCTGAGCCCGGCTTCGCCCGCGGCGAGGGCCAGCAGGCTGCCGTTTAGGCCGGCGCCCACGACCGCGAGATCGAACCGATCGCTGTCCATGCGCCCATAGATGGCAGTCGCCTGGGCTGGCGGCAACCTGTGCGCCGTCGGGTGTCGCCCGATGCCCGAAAAACGGACATTTACACTCGATTGGCACGTACATTGCAGCCGTCCGACCAGAAATCGAGCGGCTCGGCCCGGGGGATGACGGCAATGAAAATGGTCATGGCGATCTTCAAGCCCTTCAAGCTAGACGAGGTCCGGGACGCCCTGACCTCGCTCGGCATCCAGGGCCTGACGGTGAGCGAGGTCAAAGGCTTCGGCCGGCAGAAGGGCCAGACCGAGATCTATCGGGGTGCGGAGTACGCGGTGAGCTTCCTGCCCAAGGTCAAGATCGAGGTCGTGATCGACGACGCCATGGTCGAACACGCCGTCGAGGTGATCCGCAAGGCAGCGGGCACCGGCAAGATCGGCGACGGCAAGATCTTCGTCACATCCATCGAGCAGGCGATTCGCATCCGCACTGGCGAATCCGGCATCGACGCGCTGTAGTCCGGGAACCATGAGAGCAACTCGAGACGCGAGGGGAGAAAGATGAAAGTCAGGTTCAATTCGGCGTTTGGCGGCCTGGCTGGGGCCGCGGCGCTGCTTCTACCGGCCCTCGCGCTGGCCGCCGACGACAAGCCCAAGCTCGATACCGGTGACACCGCCTGGATGCTGACCTCGACGGCCCTGGTCCTGATGATGACCATCCCGGGCCTGGCGCTGTTCTACGGCGGCATGGTGCGCAAGAAGAACGTGCTGGCCACGGTGATGCAGAGCTTTGCCATCACCTGCCTGATCTCGGTGCTGTGGCTCATTGTGGGCTATAGCCTGGCCTTCACGTCGGGCAGCACGATCATCGGCGGGCTGAGTCGCGTTTTCATGCGCGGCCTTGGCCTCGACAGCGTCAGCGAGCTCGCCAAGACCATTCCCGAGACGGTCTATATGTGCTTCCAGCTCACTTTTGCCATCATCACGCCGGCGCTGATCGCCGGCGCTTTTGCCGAACGCATGAAGTTCTCGGCCATGATGTGGTTCATGGGGCTGTGGTCGCTGGTCGTCTATGCGCCGATCGCCCATTGGGTGTGGGGCGGCGGTTTCCTGGGCGACTGGGGCGTGCTCGATTTCGCCGGCGGCACGGTGGTGCACATCAACGCTGGCGTCGCCGGCCTGATCTGCGCCCTGGTCCTCGGCAAGCGGCGCGGCTTTGGCATCGAGAACATGGCGCCGCACAACCTGGTCTACTCGGTGATCGGCGCCTCGTTGCTGTGGGTCGGCTGGTTCGGCTTCAATGCCGGCTCGGCCGGCGGCGCCAGCGGCAATGCCGGCATGGCGATGGCCGTCACCCAGTTCGCCACCGCCGCGGCGGCGCTGTCGTGGATGTTCGCGGAGTGGGCGACCCGCGGCAAGCCGTCGGTGCTGGGCATCATCTCCGGCGCGGTCGCCGGACTGGTCGCCATTACGCCCGCCTCCGGCTTCGTCAATCCGATGGGCGGCCTGGCGATCGGCATCGTCGCCGGCCTGATCTGCTTCTGGGGCGCTACCAGCCTCAAGCGGGCCATGGGCTACGACGACTCGCTCGACGCCTTCGGCGTGCACGGTATCGGCGGTTTCGTCGGCGCCATCCTGACCGGCGTGTTCGCCATCGAATCGATCGGCGGCGAGGGCAAGCGCGGCCTGATCGACGGCAATGGCGGCCAGGTGCTGACGCAGCTCTGGGGCTGCCTGGTCTGCATCGCCTGGTGCGCCATCGCGACCTTCATCCTCCTCAAGATCGTCGATGCGCTGATCGGCCTGCGCGTGACCAACGAAGAGGAGATCGAGGGCCTCGACATCAATCTGCACGGGGAAACGGTGCACTAGAGAAAATCTTCTTCCTCCCCACGCAGTGGGGAGGTGGCCGAAGGCCGGAGGGGTCATGACCCCTCCGCCCGCTGCGCGGGCACCTCCCCTCGTACGACGAGGGGAGGAAAAGATGAAGCTCGGGAACCCGACTCCTCCCTGGTTTCCCCACCGCCGCTTCCGTGTCGCGGCGGGTACTTCCAGCCCGGCGATGCTTTTCGCCGGGCCTTATTTTGCGCCTGAAATTGACGGCGCCCATCGCAGACGCCAGTCTGTCGGCGCGTGCCCGAGAGGCAGGAGGGGAAACGTATGAAACTCGTGTCCGCCATCATCAAGCCGTTCAAGCTCGACGAGGTGCGCGACGCCTTGACCGGCGTTGGCGTGTCGGGCCTGACGGTGAGCGAAGTCAAGGGTTTCGGCCGACAGAAGGGCCAGACCGAGATCTATCGCGGCGCCGAGTATCTGGTGAGCTTCCTGCCCAAGGTGAAGATCGAGATCGTGGTCGACGACGGCCAGGTCGAACGCGCCATCGAGGCCATCCAGAAGGCCGCCCATACCGGGAAGATCGGCGACGGCAAGATCTTCGTCACGCCGGTCGAGCAGGCGCTGCGCATCCGCACCGGAGAAACCGGCTCCAACGCGCTCTGAGGCAAAACCGCCGGGACTAGCAGCGGTAGGCCGGCCGCGGTCCGGCCCCTAGTCCTTCCTTCGCATGAGGAAAGCGGCCTATTCCATTGTTGTTATTGGCTAATTTGTTTCATACAATGGGCCAATAGTTCAGCCCGGCAGAGCCCCCTCCCGCCGGCGTTATTGCTTTGCTCCGGCCTGCCCAAGTCCATTGGCCAGGCCCATTGGATGGTCTCGATGTTCAATCCGCGCCTGACGGAGACGCTGACTGACTTTCCGTTCGCGCGGCTCAACGCTCTCATCGCCCCGATCACGCCGCCGGCTCATCTGTCGATGATCAACCTCGCGGTCGGCGAGCCGCAGGGCGCCATGCCTGCCTTCGCGCGCCAGATCGTGGCCGAAGAAATCGACGGCTGGAACAAGTACCCGCCCAATCAGGGCATTCCCGATCTCAACCTCGCCATCGTCGAATGGCTCGGCCGGCGCTACAGCCTACCCAAGGGACTGCTCGATCCGGCGCAGCACGTGATTCCGACTGCGGGCAGCAAGGAAGGCGTCTACATCATCGCCACCGTGGCGACGCCCCAGCAGAAGGGCGGCGGCAAGCCGATCGTGGCGCTGCCCAACCCGTTCTATCAGGCCTATCTCGGCGGCGCGGTGCTGTCGGGCGCCGAGCCATTGCTGGTCAACGCCAACGCCGAGACGGGCTTCCTGCCCGACTTCCTGAGCATCGACGACGCGACGTGGGACCGGATGGCGGTGGTCTATCTCTGCTCGCCCGCCAATCCGCAGGGCGCGATCGCCGGCCTCGACTATCTGCAGAAGCTCATCACCAAGTGCCGGCAGCACGACAACGTGCTGGCGGTCGACGAGTGCTACGCCGAAATCTACACCAAGGACGCGCCGGTCGGCGGGCTCGAGGCGGCACTGGCGATGGATGCGACGGGCGGCAAGGATCCGTTCCGCAACGTCGCGGTCTTCCATTCGCTCAGCAAGCGCTCCAACGCCGCCGGCCTTCGCTCCGGCTTCATGGCGGGCGACCCGCGGCTGGTGGCGATGCTGCTGCGCTGGCGGACCTATGGCGGCCCGCAAATCCCCTTCGCCATCCAGAAGGCGTCGGCGGCGTTGTGGCGCGAGGAGACTCATCCCCTCGAGACGCGCGAATGGTATCGCAAGAACTTCCGCGTCGCCGAGCAGATCCTGCACAACCGCTTCGGCTACTTCACGCCGGGCGGCGGATTCTTCCTGTGGCTAGACGTCGGCGACGGCGAGGAGGCCACGCGCCGGCTGTGGGGCGAAGCGCATCTGAAGGTCTTGCCCGGCGGCTATGTCTGCCGCGAGACCGATGGCGTCAACGCCGCCGACCGCTATATCCGCGTCGCGCTGGTGCACGACGAGAAAACCACCCGCGAGGCGATGACCCGCCTCGCCGCGGTGCTCTAGGGAGCGCGGTGGCCATGGCCATCATGGGCGTCACCTCGCTGCTGCCGCGCAAGACGACGATCCTGCCGGAAGGCGGACGCGACTTCCTGCACCGGCGCATGATGGAGCTGGTGGGCGTCGGTGTGGCTGCGGCCGGCGTCGGGTTGCTGCTCGCGCTGTTCACCTACAGCCCGGGCGATCCCTCGCTCAATCATGCGACGGGCAGCGCGCCGCACAACATCGTCGGCCTGCCCGGCGCCTATATTTCCGACCTGCTGCTGCAGACCTTCGGGCTGGCCATCGTCCTGGTGCCGGTGGCGTTGATCACCTGGGGCGTGCGCATGGCCCGCACCCATCATCTCGGCTTCTTCGGGCTGCGTCTGTCGCTGCTCCTGCTCGCGCTCCTGATGATGAGCGTGGCCTGCATCGGCCTGGGCGACGTCGGCGGAGCGGCCACCCATGCAGGCCCTGGTGGACTGGTCGGCCTGGCGCTGGTCGGCCGCCTTCGCGAGATCGTGCTCACCCATTCGAGCGGCGGTAGCCTCGCGCTGATCGAGCCGGTCTGCGCCGCCCTCGCTTTCATCGCCATGGCGCCGGCGCTCGGCATGAACCGCACCGACCTGCCGCTGATCTTCCGCATCCTGCGCGCGCCCTTCCTGTGGGGCGGCTGGCTGATGCGGGCCGCGGTCGGCCTGTGGCGCGGCAAGCCGCCGTCGTTCGACGAGGAGTCCGACCTGCCGGCGCCCGCGATCGGCTATGCCGAGATCCCGGGCGAGATCGACGCCAGCCAATACGATCCCGCGCGCTTCGAGACCCGCCTCGAGCAGATCCCGGAGGAGGGCGCGCCGCTGCCGGCCCGCGACTCCCTGATGGTCGATGCGCCCTACGCGCCGATCGAACGGCCGACCGAGGGCATTCCCGAAGCGCCCCTGCGAATTCAAGAGGGGCCGTTGCAGCCGCATGTCTCGCCTTCGATGGCGGCCGACTCGGTGCGCGATCGCACCCTGTTCGACCGTCTGGCCGGCCTGCGCATCGAGCCGATCCTGGGCCGGCTGCGGCCCGTCGCTCCGCCGCCCGTCGACGCCGAGCCCATGCCGCCGATGCCGGTCGAGGCCGACCCCGAGCCTGTGACCGAACTGAGCGATGACAACCCGTTCACGCCTGATGAACTGGGCGCCGAGCCGCCGCCCGCCGCCGCGGCGGCCGGGGTGACGATCGTGCCGCGCAAGTCGGCGGTCGCCCAGGGCAAGCGCGCCGCCCGGGCGGGCCAGCGCGAGCTTGACCTCATCGGCGGCGAGTACCGGCTGCCACCGCTCGACATCCTGGCGCTGCCGTCCCGGGTCACCACGGAGACCAAGATCGACGAGGGCGCGCTCGAGCAGAATGCGCGCCTGCTCGAGACCGTGCTCGACGATTTCGGGGTCAAGGGCCAGATCGTGAAGGTGCGGCCGGGGCCGGTCGTCACGCTCTACGAGCTCGAGCCCGCGCCCGGCACCAAGTCGAGCCGGGTCATTGGCCTCGCCGACGACATCGCCCGCTCGATGAGCGCGGTGTCGGCGCGCGTCGCCACCGTGCCGGGCCGCAACGTGATCGGTATAGAGCTGCCCAATGCGCGGCGCGAGACGGTGTTCCTGCGCGAGCTTTTGTCGACCCGGCACTACGAGGACAGCCGGCTCGGCCTGCCGCTGGCGCTGGGCAAGGACATCGGCGGCGATCCGGTGATCGCTGACCTCACGCGCATGCCGCATCTGCTGATCGGCGGCACCACCGGCTCGGGCAAGTCGGTCGCGGTCAACACCATGATCCTGTCGCTGCTCTACCGCCTGCCGCCGGATCGCTGCCGCTTCATCATGATCGATCCCAAGATGCTGGAGCTCAGCGTCTACCAGGACATCCCGCATCTGCTGACGCCCGTCGTTACCGAGCCGCGCAAGGCGATCGTGGCGCTGAAGTGGGTGGTGCGCGAGATGGAGGATCGCTACCGCGCCATGAGCGCGCTGGGCGTCCGCAACATCGCGGGCTACAACGAGCGGCTGGTCGAGGCCGCGCGCAAGGGCCAGGGGCTGACGCGCAAGGTCCAGACCGGCATCGACCCAGAGACCCGCCGCCCCACCTTCGAGGACGAGGAGATCGACCTCACGCCGCTGCCCTTCATCGTGGTCATCATCGACGAGATGGCCGACCTGATGCTGGTCGCCGGCAAGGAGATCGAGGCCGCCGTGCAGCGCCTGGCGCAGATGGCGCGCGCCGCCGGCATCCACGTCATCATGGCCACGCAACGTCCCTCGGTCGACGTCATCACCGGCACCATCAAGGCCAACTTCCCGACGCGCATCTCGTTCCAGGTGACCTCGAAGATCGACAGCCGCACCATTTTGGGCGAGCAGGGCGGCGAGCAGCTCCTGGGGCAGGGCGACATGCTCTACATGGCGGGCGGCGGCAAGATCGCGCGCGTGCACGGGCCGTTCGTGAGCGACACCGAGGTCGAGGAAGTCGTGCGCCACCTGCGCGCGCAAGGCGTGCCGTCCTACATCGAATCGGTGACCGACGATCCCGATGCGGAAGAGGGCGGGCTCGGCTTGCCGGGCGAGGGCGAGGACAGCGAGAGCGACCAGCTCTACGACCAGGCGATCGCCCTGGTAGCGCGCGAGCGCAAGTGCAGCACGAGCTTCATCCAGCGCTACCTGCAGATCGGCTACAACCGCGCCGCCCGCATCGTCGAGCGCATGGAACGCGAGGGCGTGGTTAGTCCGGCAAACCATGTCGGCAAGCGCGAGGTGTTGGCGCGTGACATCGACAATCGCGAGCGCTGAGATCATCGGCCGCCGATTGCAAGGCCCCAAGTTTCTCTGATAGAGCGACTCGCCGGGCCGGGGGAGGCGATGGTCGAGCGAATGTTAAATCATTTGACAGAAAGTCGTCCTCGCTCACGGCGAGATGTCCTCCGTCTGGCTGCCGGCGGTGCGCTGGCGGCAAGTCTGCCCGGTTGCGCCTTGCCGGAACGCGGCCCACCGGTGCCGCTCGACCGGACCGGCGAGGCGACGGTGCTCGGCATTCCCAACGAACGGTTCTTCCCGTTCAAGGGGATTGACCCCCTGGAAGCAGAATTCGTGGCGGCCATGGACCGTCAAATGCGCGCCCGCGGTCTCAGCACGCTTGCCGACCTGCCGCAGCTGCAGCTTCTCGCCGTGTCAGGCGGCGGCGAAAACGGCGCTTTCGGCGCGGGCTTGCTGTGCGGCTGGACCGAACAGGGTGCGCGGCCCACGTTCGATCTCGTGACCGGCATCAGCACGGGCGCGCTCACCGCTCCGTTCGCTTTCCTGGGCTCGGACTACGATCCGCAACTGCGCGCCGTCTACACCGAAACACCGCCCGCCCAGATCCTGACCAAGCGCGCCATGACCGCCGCCCTGTTCGATGATGCGATGGCCGACAACGCCCCGCTTTTCAAAACCATCTCGCACTATGTCGACGAGCGGATGCTGGCCGGTATCGCCCAGGCCTATGACGCGGGCCGCCTGCTGCTGATCGCCTCGACCGACCTCGATGCGCAGGTGCCCGTGATTTGGAACGTCGGCGCGATCGCCAAGAGCGGCAATCCGAAGGCCGCCGATACGATCCGGCGAGTCCTGCTCGCCTCGGCCGCAATTCCTGGTGCGTTCCCGCCGTCCATGATCGACGTGACGCTGGACGGCAAGACATACCAGGAGATGCATGTCGACGGCGGCGCCTTCGCCCAGACCTTCCTCTATCCTTCCGCGCTGACCCGGAACCGCGCGCAGCGCAAACGCACAGGCCAGCCGGTGGTCGAGGCGCGCGCCTTCATCATCCGCAATGGAAGGCTCGATCCCGAATGGGCCACGGTCGAGCGCCGCACGCTCGGCATTGCCGGGCGCGCGATCTCCACCATGATCGCCTCCGCCGGCTACAACGACGTGATCCGGATCTACGCCATCACGCAGCGCGACGGTATCGACTACAACCTTGCCTTCATCGGCAGCGACTTCAACCAGGTCCTGCCGTCGGCGTTCGATTCCGGCTACATGCGCGCGCTCTACGACTACGCCTTCCAGCAGGCGCGCCGCGGCTACGCCTGGGCGAAGAAGCCGCCGATCGTCTGATCCGCTCGCCCTCCGAGGGGTGCCAACGGTCCGCCGCTCCTGCGGTCGATGGTGCTGGACAATTGGAATTACATATGTAAGATCAATTATCTCAAGGAAAACAAAATAATTGCCCACCCCCAGGACCTATCAAAGCCCGCTGCGCGAAGCGCAGGCCGCACTCACGCGGGAACGCATCCTGATGGCCGCCAAGACTTACCTGGAACACCACGACATCGAGACCTTGAGCCTGCGCCAGCTCGCCGAGCTGGCCGGCGTCTCGCCGCCCACGGTCTACGCCCACTTCGCGACCGTCGACGATCTGGTGGCGGCCTTCTTCAAGTGGCTGGGGCCGCGCCTTGGCCTGCAAAAGCCACTGCCTCCCCTCGACGACTTCGCCGAGCTGCCGAAGGCGCTGTTCCCGAATTACCAGGCCTATGGCGCGCTGCTGCGCAACCTCATGAACAGGCCCTCCTGGGACCGTCAGCGCGGAGCCGACGCCGGGCAGCGCCACGGCCGCTGGATCGCCGCGGTGGGGGAAGCTCTGCCCGATCTGGCGCCGGAACAGCGTCGGCGCGGCGCCATGGTCGTCTCCGCCTTCTGGTCGCCCACGGTGTGGCGCTGGCTCATGGATACCTGCGGCTTCACCCCGAAGGAGGCCGAGCAGGTCGCGTCCTGGACGGTCGACGCGCTGGTCGATGCCTTGAAGCGCGACGCCTCGGGCCTCGCCGATGCGCCCAAAGACAAGCCTGCGTCGAAGGCCAGCCACAAGGAGCGCAAGCGGTGATCCATCATTTCTCCATTCCCGCCCGCGATCCGGCGCAGGCCGCCCAGGTGCTGGCCGACCTGCTGGGCGGCCGCGCCTACCGCTTCCCCGGTCCGCTGCCCGGGGCGGCCATGGCGGTGAGCGGCGACCGTCACGGCACGATGATCGAGATCTATCCAGAAACCGTGGTGATGGCGCCGGGTGAGGGCGAAGCACCCGTCGCCTATCGCAACGCGCCGGCCGACCGCTCCCATGCCGGCTTTCACGTGCTTCTGTCGGTGCCGCACGACCGCGCCACCATCGAGCGCATCGGCGCCGCGGCGGGCTGGCGCACCAGGTTCTTCAGCCGCGCCGCGCCCGGCCTGCCGCCGGTCTTCCACGTCGTCGAGGTCTGGGTCGAGAACCGCCTCCTGCTCGAGGTCGTGCCGGCCGACATGATCGAGATCTACCAGAGCTACATGCAGATCCGGCGGATGGACTCGCTCGACCTGTCGCTTAACCCGCAACCGTCGCATACCGACAAGATCTGAGAGGAGAGAACGATGAGTGTAGAGAGTGCCGCCGAGGTTCTGATCGTCGGCGCCGGGCCGACCGGCCTGTCGCTGGCCATCACCTTGCGCCGCTGGGGCATACCGGTGCGCATCATCGACCGCGCGGCCGAGCCCAGCACGGTCTCCAAGGCATTGGCGCTGTGGAGCGCCAGCCTGGAAGCGCTGCAGGGCATGGGCGTGGTCGACAAGTTCGTGGCCGAAGGCCAGCGCCTCAATGCGCTGTGTGTCGGCGAGGGCGACCGCAGGCTGGCGACCCTGGCCGTCGGTGAAGGCATCGACAGTGCGTTTCCCTTCCCGCTGCTGCTGCCCCAGTCGCGCACCGAGGCGCTGCTGACCGAGCGGCTCGCCGCCCTGGGCGTCGGCATCGAGCGCAATGTCCAATTGGTCGGTTTGACGCAGGATGACTCCGGCGTGAGCGCGACCCTGCGCCATGGCGAAGGTCACGTCGAGACCGTCAGGACGAAATACCTGGCCGGATGCGACGGCGCCCGCAGCGCCGTGCGTCAATCCCTGAATATCACCTTCGAGGGCTATACCGAGCCGCAGACCTTCCTGCTCGCCGACGTGAAGATCGACGGCGGCGACCTCGATCATCGCAACATCTATCTGTGGTGGCACAACGGCGGCACCGTCGCGATGTTTCCGTTCGGCAAGGAAGTCTGGCGCATCTTCTCGATGCGCGGCGAGGACTCGCCCAAAGGTGACGAGCCGGCGACACTCGAGGAGATGCAGCATTGCGTCGATCGCTTTGGCCCGCGCGGGCTGCGCATCCACGACCCGAGCTGGCTGTCGATCTTCCGCATCAACGAGCGGCTGGTGACCAAGTACCGCGTCGGTCGCTGCTTCCTGGCCGGCGACGCCGCGCACATTCATTCGCCCGCGGGCGGGCAGGGCATGAACACCGGCATCCAGGATGCGGTCAATCTCGGCTGGAAGCTCGCTTATGCTTTGAATGGGGCCGGCAACACCGAGGTGCTGCTCGACAGCTACGAGGCCGAGCGGCGGCCGATCGCCCGCGCCGTGATCGCGGCGGCGGCGCAGAAGCAGCATCTCTCCTTCGGGGCGAGCAAGCTCACCAGCATGGTCCGCAACATGGCCGTGTCGATCTTCGGCAACCTTCCGGCGGTGCATCGCAAGCTGCAGGTCGAATTGTCGGAAACCGAATTCGTCTATCGCGAGGGCCCCCTGGTTGCGCTGGCCGGCGGCAAACGTCGCGGCAAGCGCGCGGAGGTGGGGACGCGGGCGCGCGAGGCCTCGATCGTCGATGCGGCGAGCGGCAAGACCACCAGCCTGTGGCCCTATCTCTCGGCGGCGTGCCACAGCCTGTTGATCTTCGAAGAGGAGGGCAAGCCGATCGCTCTCGATGGCGCCGTCAAGGACGCCGGCGACCGCGTGCAAGTTCTCCGACTGGACGGCCGCTGCGATCCCACTGGCGAAGTGCGTGAACGCTATCGGATGCGTAGTCCGGGATGGGTATTGGTGCGCCCTGACCAAGTCGTCGCGGCACGCGGGGCCGGCACCGATTTCACGGCGCTTCAGGTCTACGCCGCCGAGGTCCTGTGCGCGAGGCCCGGCGCCTGACGTCGGCACAGACCGGCTGATCACTGTTACGATTTGGCGTAGGGGTCGAGTTTTCTGCAGTTCCGCAGTCTAGCGGCGAGGGTTACGGGCCGGTCGATTTACGTTACCTTCCGGCAAGGAAGGCGGGATCGACCGGCAATGACTGATAGCGGAGGACCAAGACAACTGCCAACGGCGGGCGTACATCGCCGCCGGCGCATTCCGCTGGTGTGGATCGTTCCGTTGATCACCGCCCTGATTGCGGCATGGCTGGCCTGGGACACCTTCTCCAGGCGCGGACCCACCATCGTCATTTCCTTCGATACTGCCGCCGGCCTCACCGCCGGCCAATCCCAGCTCAAATACAAGAACGTGGTGATGGGCACGGTGAAGACCATCACTGTCTCGCCCGACTTCACCCATGTGTTGGTGACGGTGGAGACAGTGCGCGAGGCCGAGCCCTTCCTGAACGACAAGACGATCTTCTGGGTGGTCAAGCCGGAACTATTCGCCGGCAACATAACCGGTCTGGAGACGCTCCTGTCGGGCTCCTACATCGGCCTGCGCCCATCGACCGAGAAAGGCGTGCCGCGGCATCACTTCATCGGCGAACAGGACCCGCCGGTCCTGCAGGCGTGGGCCAAGGGTACGACCTTCAAGCTGCAAAGCAAGCGGCTGGGCTCGATCAGCCTGGGCTCGCCGATCTACTTCCGCGATCTCGAGGTCGGCACCGTGCTGGGCTGGGACCTGGGTGACCTCGCGAGCAGCGTCACGATCCACGCCTTCGTGCGCGCGCCCTACGACCAATATGTCCACGACGACACGTCGTTCTGGAATGCCTCCGGCCTGTCGGTAAAGCTCGCCAATGGCGGTATCTCCCTCCAGATGGAATCGCTGCGTGCCCTGCTGCTGGGCGGCGTCGCTTTCGACACGCCGTCCGACAGCACGCAGCCGGCCGCCCCAGCCGACCACCAGTTTCCACTCTATGCCAGCCTCGAGATGGCGAGGTCTGCGGGCTTCGGGCACCAGCTCCTGCTCCTTTCATACTTTCCGGGCTCAGTGGCTGGTCTCGACGTCGGGGCCGACGTAACCCTGAACGGGTTGAAGATCGGCGAGGTGACCGACGTCAGCCTGGTCTACGATCCGCAGAAGGATCGCATCGTGGTGCCGGTGCACTATCGAGTCGAGGCCGGTCGTATCAACAATATCGCGTTCGCCCAAGGTCTCGCTCCGGGAACGCTTGCCGCCGAGATGGTCAGGCGCGGCATACGCGCCACCCTGCAGTCGCCGAGTCTCATCACCGGGCAGAAGATCATTGCCCTTGAACGCATTGACGATGCCCCACCGGCAGAGCTCAAGCGCGACGGCGACGTCTTTGTCGTCCCCACCTCGGAAACCGGCGGTTTCGACAGCATCACCCGCTCGGCCAACGAGCTCCTGTCCAAGATCAATCGCATCGACTTCGACCGCATCGGCAAGAGCCTCGTCGGCGCCGCATCGGGACTGGATGAGACGATCAACGGGCCGCAGCTCAAGAAAACCCTGGCGGCGCTCGAGAAGGCGATGGTCGATGTCCAGGACATCGCCAAGAAGCTCGACACCGACGCCTCGCCGGCGCTGAAGCGATTGCCCGAGATCGCCGCCCAGCTGCAGAGTGCCCTCACCCAGGCCAACCGCCTGTTTGGCTCGATCAACTCGGGCTATGGCGACGATTCGCGCTTCCGCCGCGACCTCGACCGGCTCCTGCCGCAGATTACCGACGCGGCGCGTTCGATCCGGGCGCTGACCGACCTGCTGTCGCGCCATCCCGAGGCCCTGATCCAGGGCCGGACCAACACCGGCAAGGAGTGACCAGGATGGCGCTGGGTCGTCGTCGCTTCGCAGGGCTTGCCCTGCCGCTTCTCGCCGTGGCGTGCTCTTCGGCCGACCCGGTCTACTACACGGTGGCGACCCGCCCGGGTCCCGTCCTGCCGGCCGGTCCCAAGGTCATCATGCTGAAGGACATCAGCCTGGCGAGCTATCTCGACCGTCGCGAGATCGTGCGCTCGTCGGAAGGCTACAAGCTCGACGTCCGGTCGAACGACTGGTGGGGTCAGCCGCTGGGCGGCATGCTGGGCAATACGCTGGTCATCGAGCTTTCCCAGCGCCTGCCGGCCAGCACGATCTATGCGGAGAGCGGCGCCATCTCCGCGGACCCCAACGCCGTCATCAGCATCAATCTGCAACGTCTCGATGCCGACAGCACAGGCATGCTCATCCTGCTCGCCCAGGTCGCCGTCGACTTCAACCGGCCAAGGCGCACGGCGTCGCGTACCTTCACGATTTCCAAGCCGCTGCCGACGCCCGGCACCCCGGGGCTCGTGGTGGCGATCAGCGACGCCCTGGGCGAACTCGCCGACGGCATCGCCGCGATGCTGCAGCCGTGAGACGCCTCCATGCCAGTCCTCCCCCGTTTGACGGGGGAGGCGAATGAAATTGGCGCTTAGGGCGATGAGTCCACTGGTGACCAAACCCCAGCTTCGCGAGTGTCCCGGCTGCGGGTTGTTCCAGATCGTGCCGGCGCTCGAGGCCGACATGCGTTCCAACTGTACGCGCTGCGGCACCGTGTTGCGTCTCACCCGCGCCGATCCGTTGAACCGCCACCTGGCGCTGACCTTCGCCGCCCTGGTGCTGTTCGGCGTGCTGTGGCTGGCCATGCTGATGAAGGTCTCGACCGCCGGCATCGTCCATGAGACGACGCTGGAATCGGGGCCGATCGAGCTGGTCAATCGCGGCCTGTGGCCGCTGGCGCTCGCCGTCGCCTTCACCACGGCGATCGCGCCGGTCATCAAGTTCGCCGGCACGATCTATGTCCTGATCGGCCTCAAGATGCGATGGCTGCCGCCCAACCTGCGCGGCGTGTTCCTGGTGGCGCGCCGCCTGGGCACCTGGGCGATGCTGGAGGTACTGCTGCTGGGCGTGTTCGTGGCCTACACCAAGCTCGGCGACCTGGTCACGATCGAGCTTGGCCCCGCCGTCTATGCGCTGGGCCTGCTCACCATCGTCGTCGTCTGGGCTGAAACCGCGTTCGATCCCCACGTCGTATGGGAGGAGATCGAGCGGCGTGGCCAGACACACGCGCCGCTGCCCGCCCTGGCGCCGCTCGACTTTCGGCCCGGCGCTACCGGGTGCGAGGGCTGTGGCCTGGTCTGCGTGCCGGCCGAGGGTGACGGCCGGTGCCCGCGCTGTGGCTCGGCCGTGCACGAGCGCAAGCCTGCCAGCATTGTGCGGACCTGGGCCTTCGTGATCGCCGCCGCCATCCTCTACATCCCGGCCAACCTCTACCCGGTGCTCACCGTGATCCAGCTCGGCGCCGGCGAGCCCAGCACCATCCTGGGCGGCGTCGAGGAACTGCTGGCCTCGCAGATGTATCCGCTGGCGCTGCTGGTGTTCTTCGCCAGCATCCTGGTGCCGCTGTTCAAGCTGATCGGGCTCAGCGCCATGTTGCTGACCACCCAGTTGGCGGGCCCCGAATCGGGCGCCGCCATGCTGCTGCGCGAGCGCACGCGGCTCTACTACATCGTGGCCTGGATCGGCCGCTGGTCGATGGTCGACATCTTCATGGAGTCGCTGCTGGGCGCGCTGGTCCAGTTCGGCCGCGCCGTCACCATCGAGCCCGGCATCGGCGCCGTCGCCTTCTGCGCCGTCGTCTTCATCACCATTTTCGCCGCCGAAGCCTTCGATCCGCGCCTGATGTGGGACGCGGCGGCCCGCAACGCCCACCGCCCGTTGCCCTCCGGTCGTGCTTATCCGGGCACGGCGGGGGCACCTGCCCTCAGTTGAGGGCGAAGGCGAAGCCCAGCTTGATCGTATGGTACTCATTGAGGCCGCGGATGGGCTCAACCTCGGTGAGCTCGTATCCGGCCGATACCCTGGCACCGCGGCCGATATCGACGACGAGCCCGCCATAGAACTTGTTCCGGTCGAAGCCGGGGGTGCGGCGCGTGCCGTCGGTCTTGAGGTTGAAGTAGATCTCATCCGACACCAGCACGGACCACGGCGAATCGCCGATCGGGTGCTGCGCGCTCAGCCGATAGCGCGTGCGGATCAGAAGCGCGCCATTGGTGTCGAAGAACAGCTCTTCGGTGCGCAGGCGATTGGCCAGCGAGAGGTGGCCGAAGTCCATGCCGAAGGCGATGTCCTGGAAAGGTCCGCGCGTTGCAGCGATCCGGGTCGTGTAGGGCTGGTACTGGACGTAGCCGCCGACAACGGCCCAGTGCGGCGTGATCGCATATTCCACGGCAGGGCGAAGCTCCAGGCTGCGCGCACGGCTGATGTCGTGATCGATTTCCAACTTGGAGTCGAGCCTCAGTCGCCACTCCGGGCTGAGCCTGTATTCGAAACCGAGTTCCGTCGCGAGCCGAAGATCGTCGTTTGGCGTTTGTGGCGGCGTCGGCTGTTTCGCCTGTTTCGCCTTTCTATCCTGTGCCGCGGCGGGCGCGATGGCGATCGTCTGTGCGGCCAGGGTCGATAGAACAGCCAATGCCAGAAGACGAGCCGGCGCCCGACCGGCCACCATCGTGAACGCGGACATGTAACGGTCTGTACTCTCAATCGTCACAATTCGGAAGGATCGGCAGCCATCCGGCCTTGTCAGTGCAGATGCAATGGCGGCTTCCTGCTTGAACACTCCGTATCGGCCGCCTAGGCTTGCCGGAGGCCGGCAAGGCGGCCACCCGTCCGCGGAGAGGGCTCAGCCCACCTTCTGGTTCCCTATTGGTCTTTCGACCTTTCCTGCCCGCGAGCGGACGCCGGGCCTCAGGGAAAGGGAGAATCATGTCGGTCACTGAGGGCACACGTCGCGAGCTGCCCGCTCGCCCCTCCAAGGAACACCTTCGCAAGCAGGCCAAGCGCCTGGCCGATCGGCAGTCGCTGGGCCTCGCCCAGGCGCAGCGGAAAATTGCCGCCGGCTATGGCTTTGCCACCTGGGCCGATCTGATGCATCGCGTCGACAGCGCGCGCGGCGGCGAGACGGCGGTGCCTCTATCGCCGCTCGCCGCCGCGGCGCATGCCGGCGACCTGCCGGCGGTTCAGCGTCTTGTGCGCGAGGGACATGCGATCGAAGGCGCGCGCGGCGACGGCAACACGCCGTTGTGGCTGGCTTGTGCGAGCGACGCGCCGGCCGAGGCGCGAATCGCGATCGCCGAAGCGCTGCTGGCGGCCGGGGCCGAGATCCGCAACGACGGTGCCGGCGGCACGGCGCTGCACGCCGCCGCGGCGCGCGGCCCGCTTGCCCTCGTCGAGCTACTGATCCGCAACGGCGCGCTGGAATGGCAGGGCAATCGCAAGGGTCGTCCGCCGCTCGCCGCGGCGAAACGAGGCGACGCCCCCGACAAGGCCGCCATCGTCGAGCTGCTCGATCGCCCGGTGATCCGCGATCGGGCGTTCCGCGCCGCCGTGGCGGCGATCCGGCGCGGCGACGTCGGGGGACTGGCGCGCCTTCTCGACGCCGAACCCCGTCTTCTGCGCGAGCGCATCGTCGAGCCCGAGTGCTATCGCGAGGCGGGTCGCCCGCAATATTTCCGCGATCCCAAGCTCTTCTGGTTCATTGCCAACAACCCGACGCTGATGAAGCGGATGCCCGACAACCTCATCGAGGTTGCCGAGGCCATGATCGCGCGCGGCGTCGACAAGGCCGATCTGGACTATGCGCTGGAGTTGGTGATGACGAGCGCGCCGGCGCGCAAGCAGGGTCTGCAGATCCCGCTGGTCGAGCTTCTCCTCCGCGCCGGTGCCACGGCCACGACGCGGGCGATCGACGTGACGTTGGGCCATCGCGAGCTCGCGCCGATCCTGGCGCTGTTGCAGGCCGGCCACGAGATGACGGCGCCGATCGCCGCCGCCCTCGGCCGGACCGACCAGCTCGCCGAGCTACTGCGCACCGCGTCGGCGGACGACGTCCAGAATGCGCTCGGCATGGCCGTCATCAACGGGCAGACCGACGCGGCGCGTCTGACGCTCGATGCCGGCGCTGATCCCAACCGGTTCCTGCCGGTTCACACGCACAGCCTGCCGCTGCACCAGACGGTGGTCGACGAGAAGCTCGAGCTGATGGAGTTGCTGGTCGCGCACGGCGCCCATACAGACATCGCCGACAAGTTGTGGAACGCGACGCCCCTCGGTTGGGCGATTCATCAGGGCAAGGATCGCGCTCGCGCCTGGCTCGAGCGGTTGGGGGCTCGCACCTAGGCCAATTGCAGCTGGACTGACGTTTTGGCTGCTTCGGAACGCTTTTTGCTGGTTAGGTCGAACTGGAACAGGAGGAGCACCAATCATGGCCAAGGAAATTCTGTGCGGCTTCGGTATCGACGTCGATGCCGTGGCGGGTTGGCTGGGCAGCTATGGCGGCGAGGATTCGCCTGACGACATTTCGCGCGGCCTGTTCGCGGGCGAGGTCGGCAGCCCGCGGCTGCTCAAGATGTTCGAGCGTCTGGGCATCAAGACCACCTGGTTCATCCCCGGCCACTCGATCGAGACCTTTCCCAAGGAGATGAAGGCGGTGGCCGACGCCGGCCACGAGATCGGCATCCACGGTTACAGCCACGAAAACCCGATCGCCATGACGCGTGAGCAGGAAACCGAGATTCTCGACAAGTGCATCGATCTGGTGACCAAGCTTTCGGGCAAGCGGCCGACCGGCTACGTGGCGCCATGGTGGGAGTTCTCTCCGGTCACCAACGAGCTCCTGCTCGAGCGTGGCATCAAGTACGACCACTCGCTCATGCACAACGACCATCAGCCCTATTATGTGCGGGTGGGCGATCGCTGGACCAAGATCGACTACGCGAAGAAGCCGCGCGAATGGATGGTGCCGCTGCAGCGAGGGCAGGAGACCGACCTGATCGAGATTCCGGCGAGCTGGTATCTCGACGACCTGCCGCCCATGATGTTCATCAAGAAGTCACCCAACAGCCATGGCTTCGTCAATCCGCGCGACATCGAGGAGATGTGGCGCGACCAGTTCGACTGGGTCTACCGCGAATACGACTATGCGGTATTTCCGATGACCATCCATCCCGACGTTTCGGGCCGGCCGCACGTGCTGATGATGCTGGAGCGGCTCTACCATCACATGATCGGCCATCCCGGCGTGCGTTTCGTCACCATGAACGAGATGGCCGACGACTTCGCCAAGCGGTCGCCGAGGAGGAAGTGAAGATGCAACAACCCCCCGTCATCGCGATGACGGTGTAGCGATGTGCGCGCTTTGTGGCGTCCTGGGCGGCTCGGGTCATTGGACCGATGCCGCCGCGCGCCCCGGTGTGTTCACGCGCAATGTCGATGGCCTGCAGCGCCGGCGCGAGCGGGGCCATCGCATCGCCTGCGCCAGCCGCGTGCTCAATTACTATGGCCTGACGCTCAGTGATTGGCAGGCGAGCTCCTACGTGCTGTCGACGGCGACGGGCAAGACCGAGATCGTCGACAATCTCACCCACCTCTGGGCGACGGCCGAGAAGCTGTTAGGCCGGCCCTGCGACCCGCTGGATCCCGACCTCATCCTTCGGCTGGAGACATCCGGTGGCTGAGCCGGTCTTCATCCCGGTCAACCTGATCACGGGCTTCCTGGGTTCGGGCAAGACCACGCTTCTGCAGCGCCTGCTCGGCCATCCGGCGCTCGCCGACACCGCGGTGCTGATCAACGAGTTTGGCGAGGTCGGGCTCGACCACCATCTCCTGGAGCGCATCGACGATACCATGGTGCTGCTGCAGTCGGGCTGCCTGTGCTGCACCATCCGCGGCGAGCTGTCGGCGGCGATCAAGGACCTGCATTCCAAGCGCGAGCGCGGGCTCGTGCCGCGCTTCCGGCGGCTGGTCGTCGAAAGCACCGGCCTGGCCGACCCGTTCCCCATCCTCTCGACCGTGCAGGCCGACCCCGTGCTCAGGCACCATTTCCGCCTGGGCAACGTCATCACCACGGTCGATGCGGTGAACGGCACGACCCAGCTGGCGCGCCAGCCCGAGTGCACCAAGCAGGTCGCCGTCGCCGATCGGCTGGTGCTGACCAAGACCGACCTCGCCTCTGCGGAGGCGACCGAGGCGTTGATCGCGCGGCTGCGCCGGCTCAATCCCTCGGCACCGCTGTCGCATGCGGCCGAAGCGCCGCTCGACGCCGAGGCCCTGCTATCGCACGATTTGTTCGCGACGGCCGGCCGCAGCGAAGCCGCGCGCCGCTGGTTCGCCGCGGAAGTGACGCCTCGCGATGAAGAGACCGTGCACGATCGCAACCGCCACGACGAGACCATCCATGCCTTCGCGCTCAGCTTCGACGGGCCGCTCGACTGGACCCTGTTCGGCCTGTGGCTGACCATGCTGCTCAACCGTCACGGCGAGAAGCTGTTGCGCGTGAAGGGCATCCTGAACGTCGCCGGCTCCGCCGCGCCGGTTGCCGTGCATGGCGTGCAGCACCTCGTTCATCCGCCCGTCCACATGACGGCGTGGCCCGATGCCGACCGGCGTTCGCGGCTGGTCTTCATCGTCGACGGTCTCGATCGTGGCCTGATCGAACGCTCGCTGAAGGCGTTTCTGCGGCAGGATGCGGGCAACGGTGAGCCGGTCCTCAATCAAACGGCCCTGGCGTAGATCCGGCGACACGCGGTAGCGGGTGTCCTTCGGGCCTTCGATTCGACGTCTTTCCGGCTTACACCGAGGCTCGATCCAAGGAGTCTCGCCATGTCCAAGCCCCTGACGCTGCTGATCGCCTGCCTGACGGCGGCCGCGCCGTTCGCGGCCGAGGCCGAGACTGGCGATCGGGCCGCCGATCTCAGGTACTGCGCCCAACTCAGCGAGTTGTACGTCCGCTATGTCGGCCGCTCGGAAGCAGGCCCCAAGGCGCCGGTCAGGCCCGACGTCAACGCGGGTGTCGCCCTGGCCAAATGCAGCGAAGGCGACGCCGCAACGGCTATCTCCATCCTCGAGCGCAAGCTCGTCAATGCCGGATTCACCCTGCCGCCGCGCGGCTAGAGTCTTTCCGACAAACGCGGAATCGCTCAAATCGGAGCGACAGCCAACAACCTCATCCTGAGGAGCCGCGCGCAGCGCGGCGTCTCGGTGAGGTGGTGATTTCGTCCCGGCCGGAAAGACTCTAGTTGCGACGCCAGGCAGCTTCGTTCTTCTGGTGCTCAGGGGTCCCAGCGCAGGAAATTGGCGATGAGCCTGAGCCCGGTCGCCTGGCTCTTTTCCGGGTGAAACTGCGTGCCGACCAGATTGTCGCGACCGACGGCGGCGGTGATCGGCCCGCCATAGTCGGTGAGCGCCAGCACCGTCTCGGGATGCGCGGCCTTCAGCTGGAAGGAATGCACGAAATAGGCATGGTCGCGGGCAGCGATGCCGGCCAGCAGCGGATGAGGCTTGAGATCCACCAACTCGTTCCAGCCCATGTGCGGGATCTTGAGATGGCCACCTTCCGCATTCGTGCCGGGTTCGATGCGCACGACGTCGCCCTGGATCCAGTCCAGCCCGGCATGGATGCCGTACTCGACGCCGCGCGTGGCCATCAGCTGCATGCCGACGCAGATGCCGAGGAAGGGTTTGCCGCGCTCGACCACCTCGCGCTGCAGCGCATCGACCATGCCCGGCACGCCGTAGAGGCCGGCGCGGCAGTCGGCGAAAGCGCCGACGCCCGGCAGCACGATGCGGTCGGCCGCGGCCACATCGCGCGGGCTCGACGTCACCCGCACGCGATCGTCCACACCGGCTTCGCGCGCGGCGCGTTCGAAGGCCTTTGCGGCGGAACGGAGGTTGCCCGATCCGTAATCGACGATGGCGACGGTCATCGGTGGAGAATCACAAGGTGGGCGTTCAGAGAACGCCCTTGGTGCTGGGCACCGCCGCCGCCTGGCGCGGGTCGATCTCGACCGCGATCCTGAGCGCGCGCGCGAGGCCCTTGAAGCAGCTCTCGACGATGTGGTGGTTGTTGTCGCCGTAGTGGTTCCAGACGTGCAACGTGAGCCCGCCCAATTGGGCGAAGGCCTGGAACCATTCCTTGAACAGCTCGGTGTCCATGGTGCCGAGCTTGGGCTTGGAGAAGACGACCTTCCAGATCAGGTAGGGCCGGTTGGACGCGTCGAGCGCCACTTCGGTGAGGGTCTCGTCCATCGGGATATGGGCGGCGCCATAGCGGCGGATGCCGGCGCGGTCGCCCAGCGCCTTCATCAGGCACTCGCCCAGCACGATGCCGCTGTCCTCGGTGGTGTGGTGATAGTCGATGTGCAGGTCGCCCTCGGCGCGCAAGGTGATGTCGATCAGGCTGTGGCGGCTCAACTGTTCCAGCATGTGATCGAGGAAGCCGATGCCGGTCTTGATGTCGTATTTGCCGGTGCCGTCCAGGTTGATGGCGGCGGCAATGCGCGTCTCCTTGGTGGCGCGCGACACGAACGCCCGCCGCCCGCCGCTGCCGGGGGTGGTGAGGAGCTGGGTCACGGCCTTGGGAGAGGCCTTCTTCCTGACGGCCTGGCGGGCCATTCCTGCGGTCCTTTCGCTTGCCGGGTTGTTCATACAGGAACGCGGGCCGCACGGTCGAGCGCGACACGCGTCAGAATGACGCCCAAAAGCACGATCAGTCCGCCCAGTACGCGGGCCGCCGTCAGCGGATCGCCGAAAAACGCCGCCGACAGGCCGACGCCCGCCACCGGGATCAGGTACATGTAGACCATGACCCGGCTCACCCCCAGCCGGTCGAGGCCGGCGCTGATGCCAAGAAAGGCCACGCCCACGGGGAAGATCGCGGTGTAGAGCCAGAAGCCCAGCAGACGGTCGTCGAGGCGGGCGAACTCCGACAGCGAGTCGAAGACGAGCGAGATCGGCAGCAGAACCAGGGAGCCGATCAGGGTGGTCCAGGCCATCACCCGAAGCGCCCCGAGACGGAGGTTGTAGGGCACGCCGCGATCGACATAGAGCGCCCAGGCGAAAGCAGCGAGCACCCAGAGGAGCGTGCCGTCGAGGCCGCCGAACGAGAGCGTGAGCGTCGTGAGCGAATTGTTGACCACCAGCACCACGCCGGCGAAGGCGATGACGATGCCGGTCCATCCCAGCGCCGGCAGCTTGCGGCCGCCCAGCCAGGCCAGGATGGCCGAGAAGGCCGTCGTCGTGGTCATGACGATCGAACCCAGGGAGGGCGCGCTCCGCGCCATGGCGAGACCCCAGCAGGCCTGGAACAGGCTGACGCCGATCAGCGACAGCAGGATCATCGGCACCCAGTCGCGTTGCGGCAGAGTCATCGGCCGGCGCATCAGCGCCAGCATGGCGAACAGGAAGAGGGACGCCACGAGGTAGCGCGAGGCGCTGTAGAGCAGCGGGCTCATGACGCCGAGCACGTGCTTGGCGAAGGGATAGCTCGACCCCATCAGCATCACCGTGCCGAACATGAGCGCGTCGGCAGTCCAGGTATGGCTGGCTGTAGGCCTCATGACTCTTTTCCTCCCCCGTCATACGGGGAGGGCAGGGAGGGGGAGAGCGACACGGACAATCTTTGAAATGATCCGATCTGGAATCGGGAGACGCCTCGACTGGGGCCTTCCCCCTCCGGCCCTGCGGGCCACCTCCCCCGTATGACGGGGGAGGAAGGGGCTGCTTGACAGAACTGAGCAACGTTGTGGCGTATGCCTGCCGACCTTCGTCGAGAAAGGATCGGCATGATGTTCATCGACATCGACGCTTCGAGAGGCGCAGCGCGCTCGTCGTCCGCCGCCTGCACGACGCGCTCAGCCGGCAGTCGGCTCATCCATGGCCGCCAAATGACCGGCGGAAAGGGCGGAAAGGGCCGAAACCCCTTTCCGGGCCCCTATAGCGGTACGAAAGAATTACCGGTCGCCGTGGCCCGCACCCGCGCAATATCGTGTCGCATTCCTCTGGATCGGGCCGATCCCGTGAGCGGCGATCGGCAAAACCGTGTGCGGGAATTGCGGAAATTGGCGTCTCGCCCAAGGGGTGCGCCGCATGGGCCGGACCAAGGCCAGTCATTCCGGCGCCGTCGAGGCCTTCTGCACGCCCCAGAAACCGAACAGCGCGCCGGCGACGCGGCGGATCTGGATCTCCTCCGAGCCTTCGGTGATGCGGTAGCGCCGGTGGTGGCGGTAGATGTGCTCGAACGGCGTGTGGCGCGAATAGCCGATGCCGCCATGGACCTGGATGGCGCGGTCGGCCGCCTCGCAGACCAGGCGGTTGGCGCGGTAGTTCGACATCGCCACCCACTCGCTCACCTGCATGTGGTGCTGGCGATCGAGATTCCAGGCGGTCTTGCGCACCAGCCCGCGCGTCATCTCGGCCTCGGTGTGCAGCTCGGCGAGCGGGAACTGGATCGCCTGGTTGGAGGCCAGGGCCTTGCCGAACACCTTGCGGTTCTTGGCGTAGGCTACCGACATGTCGATGCAGTATTGCGCCGCGCCGAGGCTCGACGCCGCCTGGCGGATGCGGTTCTCGTGCACGAAGGTCTGCGCCACGTCGAGGCCGCGACCCTCTTCGCCCAGCATTGTCGAGGCCGGCACGCGGACGTTGGTCAGCGAGACCTCGGCGTGGTCCGACGGCATGTTGAAGGTCCACCACATGTGCTCGACCTTGAAACCCGGCGTCGTGACCGGCGTCAGGAAGGCCGAGATGCCGCGCGCATCGCCCGCCTTGCCCGAGGTGCGGGCGAAGACGAGGTCGACGGTGGCGGTGTGCATGCCGGTGTTGAACCGCTTCATGCCGTTGATCACCCAATCGCCGCCCTGCTTGGTCGCCGTGGTCTCCATGAAGGTCGCGTCCGAGCCGTGGTTGGGCTCGGTCAAGCCGAAGGCGATGCGCTCCTTGCCGGTGAACATGCCCTCGAGATAGCGGTCCTTCTGCTCCTTGGTGCCGAAGCGATGCAGCAGCAGCGCGACCGGAAAATTGCCGACGATCGAGCTCTCGTTCTGCAGGTCGTTGTGCAGGCCAAGCCCCTTGTGGGCGAGATGCTCGCGGATGATCGCCATGGCAAGATTTGAACCCTCCTTGCCGCCCAGTTCCTTGGGCAAGGCGAAGCGCAGATGGCCCGCTTTGTCGGCACGACTCCGCATCTCGGCCAAAAGCGCCTCCCATTCGTGCCGCGGCTGGCCGTCATTGTCCCAGTCGGTGCGGGCGTGCTCGCGGCGATGGTCGAAGAAGCGGATATTGTCGTTCTCGCGCTCGAGCGGCCGGATCTCGCGCTCGATGAAAGAGTCGAGCTCAACCAAGTACGCCGCGATGTCGGCGGGAATATCGAAATCCATGGGCCGTTCCTCCGCTGAACGCCTTCATGAATGGGCGTTCACCTGCATCTTAGGCGGCGGGCAGGTCGATGCGGAAGCGGCTGCCGCCACCCTCTGCCGCCAAGCAAACCGCTTCGCCGCTGTGACGTCTGGCGATCTGGCGGACGAGCGCCAGGCCAAGGCCACTGCCGCGGCCGTTCTCGCGGGTCTGTTCGAGACGATAGAAGGGCTCGAAGATGCGCTCGCGTTCGGACGCCGGCACGCCGGGCCCGTGGTCGGCAACTTCCAGCACGGCGCGGCCGGCTTCGACGGTAACCGAAATCGAGATCGGACCGTCGCCGGCATAGCGCCGGGCGTTCTCCAGGAGGTTGCGGATCAGCCGGCGCAGCAGCAGGCGGTCGCCCGAGACGGTGACCGGCGTGCCCGTCGCCTCGAGGTCGTAGTGCGCCGCCTCCTCGGCGGCGAGAGCCAAGAGGTCGACGGGTTCATGCCTGTCAAGAAGGGGCTGAGCGTCGAGCCGGCTGGCCAGAAGAATCTCCTCGATCAGCTGGTCGAGCTCGGCGATGTCGTGCTTCAGGGACTCCCGGGTCTTGGTGTCGGCGGCGTCGCTCAGCAACGACGCGGCGACGGCGATGCGGGCGAGCGGCGTGCGCAGCTCATGGCTGCAATTGGCGAGCAGAAGCCGATGGGCTGCGACCAATTCCTCGATGCGTTGCGCGGAGCGATTGAAGCTCGCGGCCAGCGCCGCCACCTCGTCGTGACCCTCGACCTTGACCCGCGCGCCGAGATTGTCGCCGAACTGCTCGACGCCTGCCTTCAGCCGCTCGAGCCGCCGGCCGAGTCCGCGCACCACGGGATAGGCGCCGACCGCGACGGCGAGCGCCACCAGCACCAGGAACGCCGTGATCCAGAAGGTCGGGCTGGTCCGTTCACGGACCTGGCGGGCGACCAGCCAGCGCCCGTCAGGCAATTGCAGGGTGAAGTTGGGCCCACCCGGACTGCGTCGCCAGCCGGTGCGCGCGCGCGCCGCGTCGAAGCGCGGCGGCGGCTTGCCGGCCATGGCGATCATGGCGCCGTTGGGCCGGTAAAGGGCGAGATCGAAGTTGAGCTTGCGGTGCAACTCCTCGACGGCCTTGCGCTGCTCGGCCACCGGCGCGTCGGCATCGGGCAACAAGGCGCCCGTGAGATCGGCGGCGACGTCGAGATATTGCGGCGTGCGGGCAGCGTCTTCGGCGAACCACCACAGCAGCGCCGCCGCGCCGACGAACACCGCCAGCACGACGAGGATGGTGAGATAGAACTGGAGGTAGAGGCGCTGCATGGCTACCGGCTCATTCCTCCCCCGTCACACGGGGAGGGTAGGAAGGGGGAGAGCCGCAGACGTGATCTCGGAAATTTCAGATCTGAAAGCGTCAGGTATTTCGACTGGAGCCTTCCCCCTCCGGCCCTTCGGGCCACCTCCCCCGTATGACGGGGGAGGCAAGTGAAAGGCTTCTCTCATGATCTCACCGGTCCTGATCCCGGGCGAAGACGTAGCCTGCGCCGCGCACCGTCAGGATGCGACGCGGTTTCTTGGGATCGTCCTCGATGGCGGCGCGGATGCGCGAGATATGGACGTCGACCGAGCGGTCGAAGGCTTCCAGCTTCTCGCCCTTCAACAGGTCCATCAGCGCATCGCGCGACAGCACGCGGCCGGCCCGTTCGGCCAGGATCAGCAGGAGCACGAACTGGTAGGAGGTGATGATCCTTTCCTCGCCGTCGACCCGCACCACGCGCGAGCCCTTGTCGATCTCGAGTCGGCCGAAGCGCAGCGTCTCGGACTTCGCCGGCGCGCCCTTGCGGCGCAGGATGGCGCGCAGGCGAGCCTGCAGCTCGCGCGGCTCGAAGGGCTTGGCGAGATAGTCGTCGGCGCCGACCTCGAGCCCGACCACGCGGTCCATCGGTTCGCCGCGCGCGGTCAGCATCAGGATCGGTACGTCGGTCGAGCTGCGCAGGCGGCGGCAGAGGTCGAGGCCGTCGGCGTCGGGCAGCATGAGGTCGAGGATCACAGCGTCGAAGGCGTCGCGCTTCAGCAGCGCCTCGCCCTCGCGCGCCGTGGCGGCGATCGTCACACGAAAGCCCGCCCCGCCGAGATAGTCGGAGACCATCCCGGCGAGGCGGTTGTCGTCGTCGATCATCAGGATGCGCTCGGCCATCGGCTCAGTATCGGGCCGGGGAGACCCCGATGTCACTTGCCGCGGCTAGCCGTGACGCTTGCCGTGGTTCTCGCCGTGGCCCTGGCTCCAGTTCTTGAAGAAAGCCTGGCGCTGCGAGGCGCTCAGCACGTTGCCGGCGTCCGTGAGCGCCTTGGTGAAGCGCTGCGAGCTCTGGTCGGCCACCTTCATCTGCTCGGCGCGGATCTGCTCGATCCTGGCCGGGTCGATGGTCGGGGCCTGCAGCGCGGCCTCCATCGCCTTGCGGTTCTCGACGCGCTGGGCATGCAGCGGCTTCATGTCCTTGAAGGCGTTTTCCAGGATGCCCGCCACCTGCTTCTTCTGGTCCGCCGTGGCGTCGGTGCCGGTCAGGGCCTTGTCCACGCGCGCCTCGATGCGCTGCTGGAACTTGGCCGGGTCGAACGCCTGGCCGTCGGTCTTGGCGTAGGCGAAGCTGCCGGCCGTCGCGACGAGGCTGCCGGCGAGCAGCGCCGCCATCATCGTGGTCAGGCTCTTGCGGCGGCTGCCGTTCAGTTTGTTTTCCGTGTTGGTCATTTCAGTCTCCTTGGGTTCGGGCCTATCGCCCTTGGAGCCGATATGGACCTCCGCCGTTTCGCCGCCGTCTCGCCCGGGTAAAGTTGTGTAAAGATCGCCGCCATGACGACCCTCAAGACCGAACGACTGACGCTGCGGCCTTTGGTGCCGGCCGACGCGGAAGTTTACGCCGCCATGCGGTTTCATCCGCAGGTGGTGAAGTGGCTGCCGCCCGCCCCGGGGGATCCGGCCGGAATGGGGCGCTCCACGATCGAGCGCTTTGCGGTGGGATGGCAGACGCGACGGTATGGCCCTTGGGGCGTGTTCCTGGAGGAAAGGCTGATCGGTCACGGCGGTCTCAACTACGTCCCGGAATTCGACGAGACCGAGGTGCTGTGGGCGCTGCATCCCGACGCGTGGGGTCACGGTTACGCCACAGAGGTGGCGCGCGCAGCCCTTGCCTATGGCTTCGACACGCTGGGGCTAAATCTGATCTTTGCCATGACCCTGCCGGACAACCACGCCTCGCAGGCCGTGATGAAGCGGCTCGGTCTCACCTATCGCCGCAAGGTCGAGTACAAGGGGTTCAAGGACATCGTCTGGTTCGACATGGATCTGCAGACGTGGAAATCCGGCTAGCCGACCCCGCGCCTGTTTTCCGGCCCGCCGGAGACGGCACCGCCGCCCAGGATGTCCATGGCCGCGCGATGCGTGGCGACATCGCCCGCCGCCAGCACCGAGCCGTCGGAATCGATGTCGAGCTCCTTGCCCTGCCAGTCGGTGATCAGGCCGCCGGCGCCCTTGATCACCGCCACGAGTGCGGCGAAGTCGTAGAGCTTGAGCGAATTCTCGACCACCAGGTCGACATGGCCCGAGGCCAGCAGGCCGTAGGCGTAACAGTCGCCGCCCCAGCGGAAGAGTTTCACCTTCTGCGTCAGTGCCTCGTGCCGTTTCTCGAAGGCGCCGGGGAACATGATCGGCGCCGTGGAATACATGTAGGCGCGATCGAGCGTCGGGCAGGCGCGCACCTGGATCGCTTTGCCGTTGAAAGTCGACCGTTCGCCCGACACGCCCAGCCAACGCTCCTGCAGGATCGGCTGATCGATGATGCCCAGCACCGGCTGGCCGTGATGGAGCAGGGCAATCAACGTGCCGAAGATCGGCAGGCCGGTGATGTAGGCCTTGGTGCCGTCGATCGGATCGAGCACCCAGACATAGTCGGCATCGACGCGGACCGCGCCATGCTCCTCGCCGAACACGCCGTGCTCGGGCACGTGCTCGGTCAGGAGCGCGCGCATGGCGGTTTCGGCTTCGCGGTCGGCGATGGTGACCGGGCTTAGGTCGGTCTTGTCGTCGACCGCGACCTGGGTGCGGAAGTAGCGGGCCGCGATGGGACGGGCGGCATCGGCGAGGCGATGGGCCAGAGCGACCAGCTCGGCAGGAACCGATCCGGCCATGCGGGCGCCTCAGTCCTATTTCGGCAGCGGCGGCGGGTTGTCGTTCATGGTGCGCAGATAGGCGATCACGTCGGCGCGATCCTGCGCCTTGGGAAGACCGGCGAACGCCATCTTGGTGCCACGCACGAAGGCCTGCGGCTTGAAGATCATGTGGTTGATGTCTTCGTAGGTCCACTCGCCGCCCTTGGCCTGCAAGGCCGACGAATAGCTGAAGCCTTCGTGGCTCGCCTTCTTGCGGCCGACGATGTCCCACTGGTTCGGCCCGACCTTGTTCGGTCCGCCCTTGTCGATGGTATGACAGGTGAAGCACTGCTTCATGAAGATCGCCTTGCCGGCCTCGACATTGGCGCCGGCAAGCAAGGGACCGATCGGCGGAAGTTCCTCAGCCGGCGCGGCGGCGGCCGTTTCCGTCGGCGCTTCGTCGGCGACGGCCAACGCCGGCTTCTCCAGCCTGTGCACAGGGACGACGGCGTTGGAGACCTTGCCGACCACCATCGCGAAGAGGGCCGAGGCCAGAACGCAGCCCGCAACCGTGTTGAAACTGGCCATAGTCAAATCCCAGAGCGCCAAAAATTCCGGACGATGCTGTAGCATGCCCGCATGCCGGCCAGTAGTATCTGATCGACGCGTCTGGCTCGCGCGGCGGAACGTCGCAAGTCTCGGATTTTGCGAGGTTTTTCGCCGATCGAGGGGCGGTTGACGGCGCCAATCCAACGGGCGAAACAGCCGGCCGGCAAGACAGTGACAGGCGCGAGCGCCGGGGGAGTTCGGGAGATGGCGAAGGCGCTCAAGGCCTCAAACGTGATCGCCTTCCAAGGCGAGCCTGGCGCCAATTCCGATATGGCCTGCCGCGCGGCCTTTCCCTACATGACGACACTGCCCTGTCCGACCTTCGAGGCGGCGATGGGCGCCGTCCAGGCCGGCAAGGCGGAACTCGCCATCATCCCGGTCGAGAACTCGATCGCCGGTCGTGTCGCCGATCTCCACAGCCTGTTGCCGCACACCAAACTCAAGATCGTCGCGGAGCACTTCCAGCGGGTCGAGCATTGCCTGGTCGCCTTGCCCGGCGCCACGCTGAAGTCGATCAAGACGGTGAAGAGCCACGTCCAGGCGCTGTCGCAGTGCCGTAACTTCCTGAAGAAGCACCGTTTCGCGCCGCTGGTTCATGCCGACACCGCGGGCGCCGCGCGCGAGATCGCCGAGATCGGCGACAAAAGCGTGGGCGCCATCGCCTCGTCGCTGGCCGCCCGGATCTACGATCTCAAGGTGCTGGCGAAGAACATCGAGGATGCCGACCACAACACCACCCGCATGCTGGTGTTCTCGCGTCATGAAGCGACGCCTGACTGGCGCACCGTGCAGTGCATGACCGCCTTCCTGTTCCGGGTGAAGAGCGTGCCGGCGGCGCTTTACAAGGCGCTGGGGGGCTTTGCGACCAATAGCGTCAACATCGTGAAGCTGGAAAGCTACCTCTCCGGCGCGCGTTTCGAGCAGGCGGAGTTCTATGCCGAGGTCGAGGGCCATCCGCAGCAACGCGGCCTGCAGCTGGCGCTCGAGGAACTCGGCTTCTTCTCCGAGCAGTTCAAGCCGCTCGGCACCTTTCCGGTCAATCCTTTCCGGCGCAAGGGCTGGGAAGCGCCGACTCGTCCCGGCACCTGAGACGCGCCATGCCGCAACAGCCCGTCCGCATCGCTCCCTCCATCCTGTCGGCCGATTTCGCCGCGCTCGGGCAGGAGGTCGAGGCGGTGACCGAAGCGGGCGCCGACTGGATCCATGTCGACGTGATGGACAACCATTTCGTGCCCAATCTCACGATCGGGCCAATGGTGGTGAAGGCGCTGCGCAAGCACAGCACCCGGCCTTTCGACGTGCATCTCATGGTGACGCCGGTCGATCCGCTGGTGCCGGCCTTCGCCGAAGCCGGCGCCGACACCATCTCGTTCCATCCGGAAGCCGGACCGCATCCGCATCGCACGATCCAGCTCATCAAGAGCCTGGGCAAGAGATCAGGCCTGGTGCTCAATCCGGCGACGCCGCTGGCCGTCGTCGAGCCGGTGCTGGGCGACCTCGATCTCGTGCTGGTGATGAGCGTCAATCCGGGCTTCGGCGGGCAGACGTTCATCGACAGCCAGCTCGCCAAGATCGCCGCCCTGCGCAGGATGATCGATGCGCTGGGCCGGCAGGTCGACCTTGAGGTCGATGGCGGCGTCAATCCGGAGAAGGCCAAGCGCTGCATCGAGGCCGGCGCCGACGCCCTGGTGGCTGGTACCGCGGTGTTCGCCGGCGGACCGGGCCGCTATGCCGCCAACATCAAGGCGCTGCGCGGATGAACGTAGCGCGCCAGGCCCTCATGGTCGCCCGCATCGAGGCCGGCCAGGGAACGCCCGAGGAGAAGGCGCGGGTGGTGGCGTGGGATCGCCTCGACGGCATGCTGTCCACGCTCGACTCCAAGGTATCGGTGCTGCTGCGCTTCAACGCCATCGTGGTTGCAGCCCTCGCTTACGTCGTCGTCGTCCGCGCCTCCGATCCCTTCGTCACGGCAAACGCCATGGTGAAGCTCCTGGGATTGATCGTCGGCCATGCCAGTCTGCTGGCCAGCGTGTTGAGCTGCGGCTTCGCCTTTCCGGTGATCAACGTCGAATGGGAATTCTTCGGCGGGCGCCTCGATCGCCTGGCTGACGGTGAGCCTGATTTCGACGATGCGGCGTTGCAGAGGGTCGGCGACCTCGTGGAACGCCGAACGCGGCTCTATTCGCGGGCCTGGCAGTTCGCCGTGGCCGGCGGAACGGGCTTTGCAATCCTGGTCGCACTCGCCACTATCCACTGATCATGACCGACATCATCCTTCACCACTACGCCGTCTCGCCCTATGCGGAGAAGGTGCGCATCGGGCTCGGCCTCAAGCAGGCGGCATGGAAGTCGGTCGATATTCCGAACGTCATGCCCAAGCCCGACCTGATGCCGCTGACCGGCGGCTACCGCAAGACGCCGGTGATGCAGATCGGCGCCGATATCTACTGCGACACCCAGCTCATCATGCTGGAGCTCGACAGGCGCCTGCCGTCGCCGCCGTTCCTGCCCAAGGGTCGCGAGGGCGAGGCGCGCGCCATCACCATGTGGGTCGACCGCAACATCTTCTCGCCCGCCGTCGGTGTGGTCATGAGTCAGGTCGCCGACCGGTTCGGCGAGGCCTTCAAGAAAGACCGCAGCGAGTTCTCCGGCCGTTCGTTCGATCCGGCGCGGCTGCGCGCCGCGCTGCCGATGGTGCGCGATCAAACCTACGCCCTGCTGTCGCTCGCCGAGTCGATGCTGGCCGACGGCCGCAAGTTCCTGCTGGGCGGCGAGGCCTGCCTGGCCGACTGCGCGCTCTACAATCCGGTGTGGTTCATCCAGCAGCAGCTCGGCCCCACGGCCGCGCCGCTCGACCGCTTGTCCCAGATCGTCGCCTGGTCGGAGCGCGTGAAGGCGCTGGGCGGCGGCAAGCGCATCGATATCAAGGCGACCGACGCCCTCGACATCGCCAAGGCGGCCAAACCCGAGCCGGCCAGCGTCGACGCCAACGATCCGAGCGGCCTGAAAGCCGGCCAGAAGCTCAGCGTCACACCCGACGACACCGGCAAGGTGCCGGTGACCGGCACGCTGGTCGGGCTCGCCGCCGACCGCATCTCGATCGCGCGCAGCGACCCCCGGGCGGGCGACGTCGTCGTCCATTTCCCGCGTGCGGGATACAGCGTCCAGCCAAGCTAGAGCGAGACTTCGCCTTTCAGCACGGGCATGCAGCCGCCGCCCACGCTGGCGCGGATGCCATCGGCGGCGCGTCGGGCCGAGCAGGCGAGCAGGCTGGGCCGGCCCATTTCGACTCCTTGCGTGATGTCGTAGCGCCGTGCGGTGTCTTTGGTGAGCGAGAGAAGGAGGGCGGCGAGCGGTGTCGCCGCACTGCCGGTGGCGGCATCTTCGACGGTGCCCGACAGCGGCGAGAACATCCGGGCGCGCAGATGGATGGCGTCCGCGTTCTGCCCATCCCTGGCGTAGAGGTAGAGCGGCAGGCGGCGAGGCCCGAGCGCCGGAAACGCCTCGACGGCCGATCTGAAGCGCGACATGTCAGGGACGGCGCGCGACAGGGCCGCCGCCGTGACTTCGGCAATCACGAAGGAATTGCCGACGGAGGCCACGACCGGTCGATGCGCCGACACGACGACGTCGCTCGCATCGAGCCCCGTACAGCCGGCCAGCAATTCGACCGGCATTTCGGCACCGAGCGAGAGCGGCTGCGGCGCGGCAATGGTGACGGCATGGAGTTGGCCTTCGCCGCCGTCGCGCTCCACGCTCACCTCGACCAGGCCCGCGATTTCCTCGAAGCGCAGCATGCCGTCACGGTCGCGGCCGAGTCCGGCCAACACCCAGCCCGTGCCGACATTGGGATGGCCGGCGAACGGCATTTCGCTGGTGCGATTGAAGATGCGGACGCGGGCGGTGTTCGCCGGATTTTCGGGCGGAACGACGAAGGTCGTCTCGCTGAGATTGAACTCCGCGGCGAGAGACTGCATTTCGCCGCCGGACAGGCCGCCGGCGTCCGGGAACACGGCCAGCGGGTTGCCGCCGAAACGCCGATCGGTGAAGACGTCGACGGTCACAAACGAATAGGTACGCATCACCGGTCGCTACACGACCTCCACGCCGATCTCGGCGGCGATGCGGCGCAGGCCTGCGATCGAGCGCGCCGTTGCGTTGCGGCCGTCCTGCGGACAGTGCGTCTCGATGCTGGCCAAAACCTCGTCAGTGTCAACGCCGCCCAGCAGGCGCTTGAGCTCAGCAGGCCACGGCACGTTGCCGTCGCCCAGCGGGACGGTGCGGCCGGCCGCCAGATCGCGGTCCTTAAGGTGGATCGCCGTGACCAGGGGCGCAAGCCTGGCGATATCCGTGTCGCTCGGCCGTTCGCCTGTTGCCCAAGCATTGGCAATGTCGACAAGCGGCTTGAGATAGCTGGGTTCCTTTTTCTTTCCCTCCTCATTCTCCTCCTCTTCTTCTTCTTCCTCCTCCTCTTCTTCTTCGTCCTGCGCTTCCATGTCCTGGTCGAGTTCGTCCTCGTAGGACTCGCCTTTCGGCGGGTCGAAGAAGGCGGCGAGTTCGGCGACGTTGCCGATGTTGCAGACCGGTTCGTTCTCGAGCTGGATCGAGATGTCGTAGTTGCCCGCGAGGGTCATGAGCTTGGCGAAAGTTTTGCCGTCGGTGAGATGCTTGGGCCGAAATCCGGCATGGCGCAAATAACTGAAGATCCGCATGTGCGGCGCGCCCAGGATGACCGCGATCTCGATGGCATGGTCGATGATATCTTCGGCAGGGCACTCCTTGGGGTCGAAGGCGAAATCGACCTTGCCGGCCTCCGCCGACTTGCCCACCGCCGGCCACTTGAACAGAGGTGATACGAAGGTCGGCACGGTCAAGCCTGCCTTTTCCAGCGCCCGGCTGATCTTGATGATCTCCTCCTTCTTCATGCCGAGCAGGTTGCGGCCATCGACGGTGCGCATGTCGAGGCGCTTGAGCCCGTGTTCGTGGGCAAAAGAGATCATTTCTTCGAGCGACGGGCCTATTTCATCGCCAATGACGGACAAAGCAAGACGGGGCAGGGTCATGGTCGCTAGTCTACTATGGCTCCGCATCTTTGGCTAAAGTCGATTGTGCGAGCGAAGGAGACTGCATGAGCGACGATACCTCGATCTTCGTGGGAGCGAGCGACGCCGACCAGTTTCTCCTCCTGAAATATGCCAACCGGCACGGCCTGATCGCCGGCGCAACCGGCACCGGCAAGACCGTGACCTTGCAGACGATCGCCGAAGGCTTCTCGACCTACGGCGTGCCGGTGTTCATGGCCGACGTCAAAGGGGACCTGTCGGGGGTGAGCCAGCCGGGCGCCGACAATCCGCATGCCGTCGAGCGCGCCAAGCAGCTCAAGATCGACGGCTACAAGGGCCATGCCTTTCCGACGATCTATTGGGACCTGTTCGGCGACAAGGGTCATCCGGTGCGCACGACGGTGACCGAGATCGGCCCGGTGCTGATGGCCCGCCTGCTGCAGCTTAACGACACCCAGGAAGGCGTCTTGAACATCGTCTTCAAGGTCGCCGACGAGCAGGGCCTGCTGCTGCTCGACTTCAAGGACCTGCAGAGCGTGCTGCAATGGACGGCGGAGAATGCCGGCACGCTCACCACCAAGTACGGCAATGTCAGCAAGCAGAGCATCGGCACCATCCAGCGCTCCCTGCTGACCCTGCAGCAGCAGGGTGGCGAGCGCTTCTTCGGCGAGCCGGCGCTCGATCTCAAGGACATGATCGGTCGCGACGCCTCGGGCGCGGGCTACGTCAATGTGCTGGCCGCCGACAAGCTGATGCAGAGTCCGCGGCTCTACAGTACTTTTCTGCTGTGGCTCCTGTCGGAGCTGTTCCAGGTAATGCCTGAAGTCGGAGACGTCGACCGGCCGAAATTCGTGTTCTTCTTCGACGAGGCGCATCTCCTGTTCGACGATGCGCCCAAGGCACTGCTCGACAAGATCGAGCAGGTGGTGAGGCTTATCCGCTCCAAGGGCGTGGGCGTCTACTTCGTCACCCAGAGTCCGCTCGACATTCCGGAGGCGGTGCTGGGCCAGCTCAGCAACCGCGTGCAGCACGCCCTGCGCGCCTTCACGCCCAAGGACCAGAAGGCCGTGAAAACGGCGGCCGACACGTTCCGGCCGAACAAGAAGTTCAGCGCCGCGACCGCCATCGTCGAGCTGGGGGTGGGCGAGGCGCTGCTCTCCTTCCTCGACGCCAAGGGCGTGCCCGAGCCGGTCGAGCGCTGCTTCATCGCCCCGCCGCGTGGTCGCATCGGCCCGGCCTCGGATGCCGAACGCGACGCCGTGGTGAAGGCGAGTCCCCTTGCCGGCAAGTACGAGCGCACCGTCGATCGCGAATCGGCCTACGAGGTGCTGAACGGACGGGCGAGCAGCGGCCAGGTGCAGCACGACGATGCGCCGGCTGCGAACCCCGGTCGACGCGGCCAATACGACGCTCCGCCGCCCATCGCCGATGCGCCGTCGCCGTCGGGGCCCTGGGGGCGCTCGCGGATCCCGCAATCCGAACCCGCCGAGCCGCCCAAGCCGCGGCCCCGCCTGCGCGAGGCGAAGCCGCCGGCGTCGGCGCCCGATCCCAGAGTACCGGCCCGGCGCAGCGATTCGATCGGCACGACGATCACCAAGACCGCGGTCCGAACGGCAACCAACGTGGCCGTTCGCGAAGCGTCCAAGGTCATATTCGGCAGCGGCCGCAACAGCGGCGTGCTGGGCGACATCGTGCGCGGTGTGCTGGGATCGCTGGTGAGGAAGTAGGGGCTCAGGCCTCGACCACGAGGGTGCCTTCCATGTCCTCGTGGCCATCGCCGCAGAAGACGTCGCAGAAGAACGTGAAGCTGCCGGCCTTGTCGGGCATCAGGGTCACGCGCGTCTCCTGGCCCGGCACGATGTCGCTGCGCAGGCCGAAGTCGGGCATCTTGAAGCCGTGGATGCGGTCTTCGGAGGTCAGCACGAACACCACCGGCTGGCCGAGCTTGGCCGTGACCTTGTTGGGGTGATACTCGAACTTCTTCGCACTGATGCGAATTTCGGCGGGAGTCTCCGCGGCGAGGCACGCGGCTCCTCCCAGCGCGCTGCCGAACAGCAGCGCGACCATTACTCTGCGACGCATGTTTTCAGCCCTTGGTTACCGGCAATTCGACGAAGCTCACCTTGTCGGCCATAGCCACGTCGCGCGTGCCGAGACCCGGCATGGCGGCATCGTAGGGCAGCGGCGTGCGCTTGGGTTGCGAGCCGGGGGCGGGCAGGGGAAAGATCAGCGACTTGGCGGCATGATGGGCGATGTGGCCCGTCATATGGTGGTTCTCCTGGTGAATATGGCCGTAGAACACCACGACATTCTGGTAGGGCATCAGGAGCTCGATGGCCTTGGCGCCGTCGGCGGTCGTCCAGTCCCAATCCGGCTTGAGGTCGAACAGCGGCCGATGCGTGAATACGACGATGCGATCGTCGGTCTTGCGCTGCTTGAGGTCGGCAGCGAGCCAGGCAAGCTGCTCGTCGCCCAGCTTGGCGGCCGGATCGGAGACGTTGTCGAGAACGATGAAATGTACGCCCTTGTGGTCGAACGTATAGTGGGTGGCGCCGAAGAACTCCTTGAAGGCTTCACCCTTGTCGAGCGAGGCGTCGTGCTCGCCCGGCATGAAGCGGACGTCCTTGACGCTCAATGCGCCGACGATCTCGCGGAAACGCTTCATGCGGGCGCGGCGCTCCTTGCCGTCGTCGGTCGTGTGGGTGAGATCGCCGGTAAAGACGATGAAGTCGGGCGGCTTGGGCAGGCCGTTCACGGTCGCCACGGCCTTCTCCAGCGTATGCTCGGCGTCGGGGTTTGCCGGGCCGCTATAACCCCAGTGCGAGTCGGAGAACTGCACGAAGTGGAAGTCGACGGCCTGAGCCGCGGCTTGCCGGCCCGGGAAGAGGCCGGCGGTGAAGGTGACGCCGGCCATGCCGGCAAGTTTCAGAAAATCGCGACGATCGGTGTGTTGCATGACGGTCTCCCACAATGGAACTGCAGGTAGTACCGCCGCGCACCGAGCGTTATTCCCGGCGTAGCGGATTGGAATAAAATCGACGGTCGGGCGGTATTGATGTCCTATGGGCTGCATGTCGGATGCGCCGAAACCTGACGGCGGCACGGTCGGGCGATTTCGTTCGGTCGTGCTGCCGCATCTCGACGCCGCCTACGGGTACGCGCGATGGCTGACGCGCGATCCCGTGGAGGCGCAGGATCTGGCGCAGGAAGCGATGCTGCGCGCGCTGCGCTACTTCCACTCGTTCCGGGGCGAGGAGGCGCGGCCATGGCTATTGCGCATCGTGCGCAATACCTGGATCGACCTCCGGAAGCGCAACGGGGCGGAGAAGCTTCCGTTGGAGGTGCTCGAGACCCGGCCCGCCGAGGGTCCGGATCCCGAGCAGAGCGCGCTGGCCGGCGACCGGCGGCGCCAGGTCGCGGCGGCGCTGGCGGCGCTGCCGGCCGAGTCGCGGGAGGTCCTCGTGCTGCGCGAGATCGAGGACCTTTCATACAAGCAAATCGCAGCGGTGCTCGATCTGCCGATCGGCACCATCATGTCGCGCATCGCGCGGGCGCGGGAGAAGTTGGCGGTCGAGTTCAAGGGTCGCCTGGAGAGGAGAGACGATGGACTGCCCGACTTGTGAGGCGATGGTCGACGCCTATGTCGACGGCGAGCTCACGGCGAGCGAAAGCGCCGCTTTCGAGCGCGCCCTGGAAGCCTGCCCGGAGTGCCGGCGGCGGCTCGAGGCTGCGCGGACGATGAGCGGCCTGCTGCGCGAGCTGCCAGCCGAGACGGCGCCCGATCTCCTGCGGGCCAGGATCGAGCGCGAGCTGCGGACGATTGCCGGCGCCTCGCGGGTGCGTTTTCCCGGCGCCGGCCTGCGCTGGGGCGCGATGGCGGCCAGTTTGATCGTGGCGGTCTCGATCGGCTGGCTGGGCGGAAGCCTCGTCGGCCAAGGGGGGCGTGAGACCGACGAGCTGGTCGCCGGCTACATCCGCGTGGCCATGAGCGAGCATGGCGTCGATGTCGCCTCGTCCGACCGCCACACGGTCAAGCCGTGGTTCGCCGGCCGCATCGACTACGCGCCGCCGGTCCACGACCTCACGCAGGAAGGCTTCCCACTGGTCGGCGGCCGGCTCGACATCATCGACGGCCGCAAGGTGGCCGTTCTGGTCTATCGCCACAACCAGCATCGCATTGCCCTGACGCTGTGGCCTTCCTCGTCGCCCGGCAACTCAGCCGCGACGGTCAGGCAGCGCGACGGCTTCGCGCTGGCCGAGTGGCGTCACGACGGCTTCGACATGCACGCCGTCGCCGATCTCGCGCCGGCCGACATGAAGGCGTTCGCAACGGCGGTCGACGCCGCCGTCACCGCCGATCGCTGATCAGACCAGCCGGTCCAGTTCCTTGACGATGGCGTCGCCCATTTCCTGGGTGCCGACCTTCTTGATGCCATCGGTCTTGCCGCCGGCCAAAAGGTCGGCCGTGCGGTAGCCCGCCGCCAGGACGTTCTCGACAGCCTTTTCGACCAGGTCGGCTTCTTTGCCGAGGTCGAAGGAGTAGCGCAGCATCATGGCGTAGGAGAGCGTCTCGGCCAGCGGATTGGCCAGGCCCTTGCCGGCGATGTCGGGGGCGCTGCCGTGGATCGGCTCGTAGAGCGCCTTGCGCCGGCCGGTCGCATCGGGGGCGCCGAGCGAGGCCGAGGGCAGCATGCCGAGCGAGCCGGTCAGCATCGAGGCCTCGTCGGACAGGATGTCGCCGAACAGGTTGTCGGTGACGATCACGTCGAACTGGTTGGGCGAACGCAGCAGCTGCATGGCGAGCGCGTCGGCATACATGTGCTCGAGCTTTACGTCGGAATAGGATTCCTTGTGCAGCTTCGTCGCCTCTTCGCGCCACAGCACGCCGGTGTGCATCACGTTGGCCTTCTCCGACGACATCACCTTGTTCTTGCGCTTGCGCGCCAGTTCGAAGGCGACCGCGCAAACGCGGCGGATCTCGCCGGCAGTGTAGCGCTGCGTGTCGAATGCCTCGACTTCGCCCTGGGCGTTGGTGTGGCGGCCGCGCGGCTCGCCGAAATAGACGCCGCTGGTCAGCTCGCGGATGATCATGATGTCGAGGCCCTTGACGATCTCGGGCTTGAGCGAACTCGCATCGATCAGCGCGTCGAACACCTTGGCCGGGCGCAGGTTGGCGAAGAGGTCCATCTCCTTGCGCAGGCGCAGGAGCCCGCGTTCGGGCTTCTTGTTGAACTCGACATTGTCCCACTTCGGGCCGCCGACCGAGCCGAACAGCACGGCATCGGCCTCGAGCGCCGTCTTCATGGCATCGTCGGAAAGCGGCACGCCATGCTTGTCGAGCGCGGCGCCGCCCACGACGTCTTCCTTGATGTCGAAGCCGACCGCGCGCTTCTTGCCCATCCAGGCGATGATCTTGCGGACTTCGTTCATCACTTCGGGGCCGATGCCGTCACCGGGCAGCACCAGCAGATTGCGGTTGGACGCCATTGTCTTCTTTCTCTCGGGTCTCGGATGTCGAGTGTCAGGACGCCGCGTGCAGCCAGGGTTGGGAGTCCTTCTGGCGAGTCTCGAAGTCGTCGATCTCCGACTTCTTCTCCATGGTCAGCCCGATATCGTCGAGGCCGTTCAGCAGGCAGTGCTTGCGGAATGGATCGATGTCGAAATGCACGGTGCCGCCGTCGGGACCCTTGATCTCCTGCTTCTCCAGGTCGATCTCGATGATGGCGTTGGAGCCGCGGCTCGCATCGTCCATCAGCTTGGCGATGATCTCTTTCGGCATCCTGATCGGCAGGATGCCGTTCTTGAAGCAGTTATTGTAGAAGATGTCGGCGAAATCCTCGGAGATGATGCAGCGGATGCCGAAGTCGAGCAGCGCCCAGGGGGCGTGCTCGCGGCTCGAGCCGCAGCCGAAATTGGGACCGGCGACGATGATCTTGGCGTTCTGGTAGGCCGGCTGGTCGAGGATGAAATCCTTCTTCTGGCCGTCCGCCGTCCAGCGCATTTCGTAGAACAGGCCTTCCTTCAAGCCGGTGCGCTTGATGGTCTTCAGGAAGTTCTTGGGGATGATCATGTCGGTGTCGACATTGACCATCGGCAGGGGTGCGGCGACGCCGCGCAGCGTCGTGAATTTTTCCATGGGATTTCCCTCGCGAAACGCCGGAATAAACGGGCTTTTGCGGGCCCGGTCAAGCTGCGTCCGGGCTGCGTCCGGAAAGGCCCGATTCAGCGGGTTTTGATCACCAGGGTGCCGGCGATGATGTCGTGCAGGCCGCGCTTCTTGTCGGTGAAGGCGACCATGATGAAGCCGATGCAGAGAATGATGGCGGAGAGGATCTTGGCGAAGTACCGGCCGGTCGCATTCATGAAGCTGAGCCGCCGGCCATCGCTGGTCACCACGCGCAGGCCCATCACCATCTTGCCCACGGTGGCGCCGCGCTCGGAGCTTTCGAGCAGGGCGAAATAGAGCCAGCCGATCACCAGGGAGATCACATTGGCCAGCGGATCGTAATGGTCCCAGTCGGTGGCGAGGATATTGATGCCGAGCAACCTGTCCACGACGCCGCAGACGATCGTCAGGAGGATGCCGTCGATGATGTAGGCCACGACGCGGATCCAGAAGCCGCCATAGGCGACATGGTCGGGACCGACCGGACGGGCATCCCAGACGGGCGGCGGCGGGGCGGCGGAACCGGAGTTCGGGACACTGGCCACGGCGGTCTCCTTGTGGAAATCGTCAATGCAGTCTTATCACGAGCGTATCGGCCAGGACATCGTGCAACGCCCGCTTGCGGGCGGTGAAGGCGGCCATCAGGTAGCCGATGGCAAACGGCACCAGCGGCGTGATCAGGACTTTCAGGAAATGGCGGGCGGTGGTGCGGCCGAACGAGAGCTGCGCACCGTCGGCCCGCACGATGCGCAGCCCCAGCGCCAGCTTGCCGAGCGTGGCGCCGCGCGGCGAGCTGGTCATCAGCGCCTCGTATAGCCAGTTGATCACGATCAGGGCCAGCACCAGCACGATGACCCAGCCAATGAGGAAGGCGGTGTCTTCGCCGTCCAGCGGTACATCCTTCAGAGCGACCGTCGCGGTGAAAACGCCAACGAGGACGGCGGCCGCGATCGTTACGATGAGGCCGTCGATCCAGTAAGCCACGAAGCGACTCCAGAAACCGCCAGGTGGGCCGATCTCGCCGATGACCACCTGCTGCCGGTCGGGCCAAGTAGGCGGTGGCGGCACATTTGCCATGGCGACTCGATCCCCCCAAGAAATCGGGCGGTGCATCGCTGCACCGCCCGAATCTTAGCACCCGCCCTTCAGAGCCGGCTATTGGAAGTCGCGCACATCAGCCAGCGTTCCACGAATGGCGGCGGCCGCGGCCATCGCCGGGCTCACCAGGTGGGTGCGCCCGCCGCGGCCTTGCCGGCCCTCGAAGTTGCGGTTGGAGGTCGAGGCGCAACGCTGGCCGGGTTCGAGCCGGTCGGCGTTCATCGCCAGGCACATCGAGCAGCCCTGGATGCGCCATTCGAAGCCCGCCTCGAGGAAGATCTTGTCCAGGCCTTCCTTCTCGGCCTCGGCCTTCACCAGGCCGGAGCCCGGCACGACCATGGCCGACACGTTCGGCGCCACCTTGCGGCCGCGCGCGATCTCGGCGGCGGCGCGCAGATCCTCGATACGGCCGTTGGTGCACGAGCCGATGAACACGCGGTCGATCGGCACGTCGACCAGGCGCGTGCCCGGCGTCAGGCCCATGTAGGCGAGCGAGCGCGTCCAGGCCTCGCGACAGTTCTCGTCCGGCGCATTGGCAGGATCGGGAATCACGTCGGTGATCGGCAGCGCATCCTGCGGGCTGGTGCCCCAGGTGACCATCGGCGGGATGTCCGAGGCCAGAAGATCGAGGTGCGTGTCGAAGTTGGCTGCCTTGTCGCTCGGCAGCCGGCGCCATTGACCCAGCGCCAGGTCCCAGGCGCCGCCCCTGGGGGCGTAAGGCCGGCCTTCGAGATACTGGAAGGTCGTCTCGTCGGGCGCGATCAGGCCGGCGCGCGCGCCCGCCTCGATCGACATGTTGCAGACCGTCATGCGGCCTTCCATCGTCATCTCGCGGATGGCGCGGCCGGCATATTCGATCACATAGCCGGTGCCGCCGGCGGTGCCGAGCTTGCCGATGATGGCCAGGATCACGTCCTTCGCCGTGACGCCCAGCGGCAGGCTGCCCTCGACCGCGACGCGCATGTTCTTGGCGGGCTTCTGGATCAGCGTCTGGGTGGCCAGCACATGCTCGACCTCCGAGGTGCCGATGCCGAAGGCGAGCGCGCCGAAGGCGCCGTGCGTGGAGGTATGGCTGTCGCCGCACACGAGGGTGATGCCCGGCAAGGTCAGGCCCTGCTCGGGGCCGATCACGTGGACGATGCCGCGGCGCGGGTCGTCCATGCCGAAATAGGGCACGCCGAACTCGGCGACATTCTTTTCCAGGGTCTCGACCTGGATGCGCGACTCCTCGTCCATGCCGCCCTCGCCGACAGGCGTCGTCGGCGTGTTGTGGTCGGCGACGGCGATGGTGGCGTCCGTCCGGCGCACCGGCCGGCCGGCCATGCGCAGGCCCTCGAAGGCCTGCGGGCTGGTCACCTCGTGCACGAGGTGGCGGTCGATGTAGATCACGCAGGTGCCGTCGTCCTGGCGATGGACGACGTGGGCATCCCAGATCTTCTCGAACAGGGTGCGCGGCGGTGGCGGGGGCGGCGGAGCCGCCTTCTTGCGGAACGCCATGGCGCGCCTACTTCTTGCCGCCGCCGCCCTTGGCGGCGCGGACGTTGCCCTCGGCCTTGGGCTTTTCCTTCTTGAGCTTCTCGCGCCGCGGCCGCTTGAGCGCCTCCTCGGCCTGCTCGGCGATCAGCTCGCGCTGGGCCTCGGTGTCCTCGGCGATGCGGCTCGCCTTGCCGCGCAGGTCGCGCAGGTAATAGAGCTTGGCGCGGCGCACGACGCCTTTGCGCACGACCTCGATCTCCCAGATGTTCGGGCTGTAGAGCGGGAACACGCGCTCGACACCCTCGCCGAAGCTGATCTTGCGCACCGTGAAGGCTGAGTTCACGCCGGCGTTCTTGCGGCCGATGCACAGGCCCTCATAGACCTGGAGGCGTTCGCGGTTGCCTTCCTGCACCTTGACGTGCACGCGCACCGTATCGCCGGCCTCGAAGCGCGGCACCGGCCGCTCGGACTGCACCTTGTCCATCGTCGTCTGGCCGATCGTATCGAGAATGTTCATCGCATCCATCCTTTCGTCACTTGTCTTCGTTCGTTGCGGTCCGCCGGCGCGCCCACAGATCGGGTCGCCGTCGCCGCGTGATTTCTTCCCGCTGCTTCATCCGCCATTCGGCGACCTTGCCGTGGTGGCCCGAGACCAGAACCTCCGGCACGCGCCGTTCGGTTCCGTCGGGCCCGGTCCAGGTCGCGGGCCGGGTGTAATGCGGGTATTCCAACAATCCGTCCTCGAAACTCTCCTCGCTCGCCGATTGCGGCTGGCCCATCACGCCGGGCAGCAGCCGCACGCAGCAATCCATCACCGCCATGGCCGCGATCTCGCCGCCCGAAAGCACGAAATCGCCGACCGAGATCTCCTCCAGCGCATGGGCCTCGATGACGCGCTCGTCGACGCCCTCGAACCGCCCGCACACCAGCACCACGCCCGGACCCGCCGCCAGCTCCCGCCCGCGCGCCTGTGTGAACGGCGCGCCCCGGGGCGACAGCAGCAGCTTCGGTACGCCCGCCATCCCGGGCGCCTCGGCGACCGCCAGAAGCGCCGCCGACAGCACGTCGGGCTTCATCACCATGCCGGCGCCGCCCCCGAAGGGCGCATCGTCCACCGTGCCATGGCGATCCTTGGCGAACCGCCTGATGTCGACGGCCTCGAGCCGCCACACGCCCTCCTTCAACGCCTTGCCGGCCAGGCTCTCGCCCAGCGGGCCCGGAAACATCTCCGGGAAGAGCGAGAGCGCCGTCGCGCGCCACACCTTGTCCTACGCCTCCTTCGTTTCTCCGCCCGCCAGCACGCCCGCCGGCGGATCGACTAAAACCTTGCCGCCCTCGACGTCGATCTCGGGCACCACCGCGTCGGTGAAGGGCAGCATCACCGAACTGCGTGACGCGCCGCCGCCCGAAACCTCCATCGCCCGTCCGGCTCCGAAATCGTGGAAGGCCAAAACCTTTCCCCAATCCCGGCCGTCCCGGCCGACCGCGGCGAGCCCGATAAGGTCCGCCTCGTACCACTCCCGCTCGCCCGTCGCCGGCAGTGCGCTGCGCTCCACATAGAGCCGCAATCCCCGCGCTGCCTCGGCTGCCGTTCGGTCGGCTACGCCCTCGATCCGGGCCAGCACCGCGCCCTTGACGGCGCTCAATGCCTCGACCCGGTACTGCTTCCGCCCCGTCTCATCCGACAGCGCGCCATAGGAGGCGATCGCCATCGGGTCCTCGGTGAAGCTCCTGATGCGCACCAGGCCGCGCACTCCGTGCGGCGCGGCCACGACGCCCAGCAGGACGCGGCCCTTAGTCATCAGAACGCTTCATCAGCTCGCTGCGGCCTCCTTGTCAGCCCCTTCGGCGGGCGCCGCCGCGGCGGCGGTGGCGGCGGCCTTCATGCGCTCCTGCGCCTTGGCGCGCGGCTGCGGCTTCTTGGTCTGCTCGCGCCGCTCGCGCGGCTTCATCATCTCGGCCTGGGAGAGGAACTTGGCGACCCGGTCCGACGGCTGGGCGCCGACCTTCAGCCAATGGGCGATGCGCTCCTTGTCGAGCGTGATGCGCTGGGCGTGCTCGCGCGGCAGCAGCGGGTTGTAGGTGCCGAGCTTCTCGATGAAGCGGCCGTCGCGCGGGCTGCGCGAGTCGGCCACCACGATGTGGAAGAACGGACGCTTCTTGGCGCCATGCCGGGTCATGCGGATCGCTAGCATTCTTGAAAGTCCTCTCTTTCGATTCGAACGATGGTGTTGAGTTTCACTGAACCTTCAGCGCGGAAAGCCGGGTGGCGGCGTCATGCCGCCGAGGCTGCGCATAAAGCCCTTTTCGCCGAGCTTGTTGACGCGTTTCATCATCTTCAGCATGTCGGCGTGCTGCTTCAGGAGCTTGTTGACGTCCTGGACCTGCACGCCCGATCCCTTGGCGATGCGCTTCTTGCGCGAGGCGTGGATCAGGTCGGGATTGCGCCGTTCCTTGGGCGTCATCGCAAGGATGACGGCCTCCTGGCGCTTGAGCTGCTTCTCGTCGATCTTGGCCTTGGACATCGCGGCCTTGGCCTGCATGGCGCCGGGCAGCATGCCCATCAGGCCCGACAGGCCGCCCATCTTGCGCAGCTGACGGAGCTGGCTCAGCAGGTCGTCCATATCGAACTGGCCCTTGCGGACCTTGGCCGCGAGCTTCTCGGCGTCTTCCTTGTCGATGGTCTCGGCGGCGCGCTCGACCAGCGAGACGATGTCGCCCATGCCGAGGATGCGGCTGGCGATGCGGTCGGGATGGAAGGGTTCCAGCGCATCGAACTTCTCGCCGACGCCTATAAGCTTGACCGGCCGGCCGGTGACGGCGCGCATCGAGAGCGCGGCGCCACCGCGCGCATCGCCGTCGACTCTTGTGAGCACGATGCCGGTGACGGCCAGACGGTCGTTGAAGGCCTTGGCGACGTTGACCGCGTCCTGGCCGGTCATGGCGTCGGCGACGAGCAGCGTTTCCTTGGGCTTGGCGAGGTCGCTGATGTCGGCGACCTCCTTCATCAGCTCTTCGTCGATCGACAGGCGTCCCGCCGTGTCGAGGATCAGTACGTCGAAGCCCTCGCGCCGCGCCGTCTCCAGCGCGCGCCGCGTGATGGCGAGCGGCATCTCGAGCGGCACGATCGGCAGGGTCGGCACGCCGGTCTGCTGGCCCAGGATCGCGAGTTGCTGCTGTGCCGCCGGCCGGCGGGTGTCGAGCGAGGCCATCATGACTCGGCGCTTGATCGAGAAGCTGCCGCCGAACTCGGCCGCCATGCCCTGCGGGCCCTGGCTCAGGCGATAGCCGATCTTGGCGGAGGACGTGGTCTTGCCCGAGCCCTGCAAGCCCACCATCAGGATGACGACCGGCGGGATGGCGTTGAGGTCGAGGTCGGAAACGGTGCCGCCCAGCATCTCGACCAGGTGATCGTTGACGATCTTGATGACCATCTGGCCCGGCGAGACCGAGCGGATGACATCGGCGCCGATCGCCTTGGGGCGTACCGAATCGACGAACTGGCGCACGACGGGCAGGGCCACGTCGGCTTCGAGCAGGGCGGTGCGGACCTCGCGCAGGGCCGCGTCGACATCGGCTTCGGAGAGCGCACCGCGCCCGCGAAGCTTGTCGAAGACGTCGCCCAGACGTTTGCTGAGACCCTCGAACATGCCTTTCACAACTCCGTTTGCCCAAACGAAAATCGCGCCGATGCGCGAACCTTCGCGGATCAGCGGAGCTCCCCCGAAGGGGGAACCGGTAGAAATCGGCACGACCGATTGAGCGGCCGGGGTATAAGGCCTGCCGGCCATGGAGTCAAAAGGCGTGGTGTCTGAAAGTAACCCTTTGATTCAGAAAGACTTTCCGGTCATCCGCGGATGGACGATCCTGATCTTTCTGCCCGTGTTCATAGCACTGCTGGTCCCGGCCGTCTGGTTGGCGCGCGATTACGGCACATTGGCGGTCCTCACCGCCTTCTTCGCCGCCGGCCTGCTCGCGGTGCTGGCAGTGGTCGCACCGATGGGCTGGACGGCTTTGCCGGCGCTCGGCTTCGGCCCTGTCGGCTGGCGGCCCGTCGTGCTGGGCGTGCTGGTCACCGAAGTGCTGTCGGTCGCGGTCAGCCATCTCGGCATCGAGCCCGAGGGCATGAAGGAAGTGGGCAAGATCGCCCGCGAGCCGGGGTTCCTCGGCAGCCTCCTGGCCATTGCCGTCCTCGCGCCGCTGGTCGAGGAGCTGATCTTCCGCGGCTTGCTCTATGGCTGGCTGGCAGGCCGCTGGGGGACCATCGTCGCCTGGATCGTAAGCTCTCTCGCCTTTGCCGCCGCCCATTTCGAGCCGGCACACATCATCCTCGTCCTGCCGCTCGGCCTTTGGTTCGGCTGGCTGCGGCGACGCACGGATTCGCTGTGGCCCTCGCTGGTGTCGCACATGATCAACAACGGCCTCGCCATTGCCGCCGCGGCGTATCTTGAGGTCTGACTAGAAGGCGCCTCATGCTGAGGAGGCCGCGCAGCGGCCGCGGGCCGCTCCTCAGGGTGAGGCAAACGCACTAGGACGCAAGCTTGCGGTCGACGAAGTCGAGCCTGTCCTGGCCCCAGAATATCTCGCCGTCGATCACGAAGGAGGGCGCGCCGAATACGCCACGCTCGATCGCCTGCTTGGTGTAGGCCTCACGCTTTTCGGCGATGGCTGGCGCCTCGCTCGCCTTGACCACGGCCGCCGCATCGAGACCGCAGCCGGCGATGATCGCCTGCAGGGTCGCCGGATCGCCGGTGTTCTTCTCCTCGGCCCACAGTGCTGCCAGGACAGCGTGGGCGACCTTGATGGCGTCGGCCATGCGGCCCTGCTCGCGCAGCGCAATCACGCACTTGGCGGCGGGCACTTCGTTGGCCGGGAAGAACTTCGGCTCGAGCGTGGTCTTCACGCCGAGATGATCACGCCAGCGCTTCAGCTCCATCATGCGGTAGGCCTGGCGCTGAGGCGCGCGCTTGGGCAGCGGCAGGCCGCCCGACACGGCGAACACCGAGCCGAAATCGACCGGCCAGATAGTGACGTCGGCGCCATGCTTCTGGGCCATCGCCTCGAAGCGCTTCGAGCCCAGATAGGTCCAGGGCGAGTTCAGCGAGACGTAGTAGTCGACGTGCTTGGCCATGATATTTCCTCCGCCGCCTTACTGTGGCGCAATGCCAGGCGACAGCAAAGAGCCGATGGGCCATCCTGATCACGTGTCGGAACGAACCATCGCGATCACCGGCGGCGACGCGGGCTATTTCGAGTTGATGCGCGACTGCATCGACTCGCTGCGCGCGACGTCGGAGGGAAGGGCACTCGCGCTCGGCGTGCTCGATTGCGGTCTCACCGAGCAGCAGCGCGGCTGGTGCCGCACGCAGGGCGCCGCCCTGGTCGTGCCGCAGTGGGATTTCGACTTTCCCGGTCGCGACAAGTTGAAGGACGGCTACAAGGCGCTGACCGCGCGACCCTTCCTGCCGCGCTACTTCCCGGGCTTCGAGCTTTACTTCTGGATCGATGCCGATTGCTGGGTGCAGCAGGGCGACGCGATCTCGCTGTTCCTCGCCGCCGCGCGCACTGGCGCACTCGCGGTGGCGCCGGAGATCCACCGCTCGATGCGCCACTACCACCATGCCTGGGGCGAGTTCTCCGCGGTCTGCGGCGCGGCCTACGAAGCCTGCTTCGACAAGGCGACGGCCGAGCGGCTGATCCGTTACCCCATGATCAATGCTGGCGTCTTCGCCCTCCCGGCCGAAGCGCCGCATTGGGCAGGCTGGGCCAAGGTCTATGGCGAGGCGCTGCAGCGCTCGACCGATCTCACCGATCAGCTGGCGCTGAACGTCCTGGTCTATGACAAGGGTTTTAGGTACGAGCCGCTGCCCAGCCGCTGCAACTGGCCGGTGCATCATGCGACGCCCTTCTGGGACGCCGAGCGCAAGCTGTTCGTCGAGCCGGCCCTGCCCTATGACCCGCTCGGCATCCTGCACATGACCATCTACACCAAGAAGCTGGCGGCGCTGGACGTGCGTGAATTGGGGGGGACCCATGCCGGCCAGGTCCGGGCGCGCTCGCTGCGCTGGCCGGCCCGAACCGCCATATAGCGCCGCATGGTCGGTAGCGCATGACTGGAACGCCGTTCCTCAAGATGCACGGGCTGGGCAACGATTTTGTCGTGCTCGATGCGCGTGGGGCGACGTTCGACCTGACGCCGGCGCGCCGCCGCGCCATCGCCGACCGGCGGCTGGGCGTGGGCTGCGACCAATTGATCGTGCTCGAGGCGCCGACCGAGAGCGATGCCGACGTCTTCATGCGCATCTACAATCCCGACGGCGGCGAGGCCGGCGCCTGCGGCAATGCCACGCGCTGTGTCGCCTCGGTGCTGATGGACGAGCGCCGGACCGACCATGTCACGGTGCAGACGATTTCCGGCCTGCTCGAGTCGCAGAAGGCCGGGACGGCCGCCGACGGCCTGCCGGTGATCTCGGTCGATATGGGGCCGGCGCGGCTCGACTGGCGCGACATTCCGGTGCGCGAGGCCTGCGACACCAACCACATGCCGGTCGGGCTGGGGCCGCTAAAGGATCCCGTGGGCACGAGCATGGGCAATCCGCACGCCACCTTCTTTGTCGACGATGTCGCCGCCATCCCGCTCGCGGAGCTGGGTCCGCAATTGGAGCATGATCGCTTCTTTCCCGAACGCGCCAATATCGGCGTGGCGGCACTCGTGGGTGAGGACAAGCTCAGGCTGCGGGTCTGGGAGCGCGGCGCCGGGCTGACGCTCGCCTGCGGCTCGGGCGCTTGTGCCGCGCTGGTGGCCGCCAACCGGCGCGGCCTGGTGAAGCGCAACGCCGAGGTGATCGTCGACGGCGGCACGCTTGCCATCGAATGGCTGCGCGACGACCACGTGATGATGACCGGCGGCATCGCGCTCGCCTTCAAGGGCGAGCTCGATCCCTCGCTGCTGGCCTGAGGTGGTCCGGTGAGCGAGACACCCAAGCCCGAAGAGGGCAAAGTCGAAAAGGAAGTCCCGAAGCAGGGCTGGCTGTCGCGGTGGCGCTCCAGAGGTAACTCGCCGAGCGGGACGCCTGAACCCGAACCGGCGATCGGGACGCCCGAACCCGAAGCGGCGAGCGAGACACTTAAACCCGAAGAGGGCGCAGCCAAACCCGAAGGCGAAGTCGAAAAGGAAGCCGAGAAGAACGGCTGGTTGTCGCGCCTGCGCTCCGGTCTCGCCAAGTCGACCAAGAAGGTCGCCGAGAGCATCACCGGCCTCTTCACCAAGAAGAAACTCGATCAGCAAACGCTCGACGAGCTTGAGGACGCGCTGATCCAGGCCGATCTCGGCGTCACCGTCGCGGCACGCCTGGTCGGGAAGCTTGGCAAGGAGCGCTTCGGCAGGGAAGTGACCGACGAGGAAGTGCGTGGGGCCTTCGCCGACGACATCGCCGAGATCCTGCGGCCGGTGGCGACGCCGCTCGCCATCGATAGCGCGCGCAAGCCATTCGTCGTCCTGGTGGTGGGCGTGAACGGCAGCGGCAAGACCACGACCATCGCCAAGCTCGCCAACCTCTACAAGAGCGAGGGCCGCAAGGTCATGCTGGCGGCGGGCGACACGTTCCGGGCCGCCGCCGTCGAACAGCTGATGATATGGGGCGAGCGCGCCGGCGTGCCGGTGATCGCCAAGGACACCGGCGCCGACGCCGCGGGGCTGGCCTACGAGGCGTTGGAACGCGCGCGGGCCGAAAAGTGCGACGTGCTGCTGATCGACACCGCAGGCCGCCTGCACAACAAATCGAACCTGATGGACGAGCTGGCCAAGATCGTGCGTGTCATCCGCAAGCTCGATCCCGACGCGCCGCATTCCTGCCTGCTGGTGCTCGACGCCACGACCGGCCAGAACGCCCACGCCCAGGTCGAGACCTTCAAGGCCATGTCGCCGATCGACGCCCTGGTGGTGACCAAGCTCGACGGCAGCGCCAAGGGCGGCGTGCTGGTGGCGCTGGCCGAGAAATTCAAGCTGCCCGTGGTCGCCGTCGGCGTCGGCGAGGGCATCGACGATCTTCGGCCGTTCGAGGCGCGGGCCTTTGCGCGCGGATTGATGGGGTTGCCAGCATGAGCAAACGGGCATGAGCGAAGGCGCGGGTCAGGAACGCGGCATGCGCCGCCTCTATGCGACGGCGCTCGAGCTGGGGCCGCTGCTGCTGTTCTTCGTGGCCAACGCCAAGTGGGGCATCTTCACCGGCACCGCCGTGTTCGTCGCCGCGACCGCGGTGGCGCTGCCCTGCTATCGCTGGCTGGAGAAGCGCTGGCCGGTCATGCCGCTGGTCGGCGGCTTCTTCGTCCTGGTGTTCGGTGGGCTGACGATCTGGCTGCAGGACGACACGTTCATCAAGCTGAAGCCCACCATCGTGAACTGTCTGTTCGGCGTCATCCTGGGCGGCGGCCTGCTGTTCCTCCAGCGGCCGCTCCTGAAGCCGATCTTCGGCGCGGCGTTCAAGCTCACCGACGAGGGCTGGCGCAAGCTCACCCTGCGCTGGGCGCTGTTCTTCTTCGTGCTGGCGGCGGTCAACGAGGTGATGTGGCGCGGCTTTTCGACCGAGACCTGGATCGGCAGCAAGATGTTCCTGAGTTTCCCGCTGACGCTCGTCTTCGCCTTCCTGCAGGTGCCGCTACTCAAGCGCTACTGGGACGGCGCCGACAACCCCTTTGCCTGATCTATCATCCTGAGCGAAGCGAAGGATCTCATGCCTTAGCAGGCGGCGATGAGGTCCTTCGCTTCGCTCAGGACGACAGGAAAGTGCGCTCATCGACGTCGTGTCAGAGCCATAATCTTCTTCGTGCTGAATGTTCCATTTCCACGACCGCGCATATGAGCGATCAAACGCGCGCCGCAACTCATATCTTTGCCGTCGGCCCGGACGATCCGCACGGTTTGCCATTCGCAGAAGAACTCGACTTCGACGTGCGGTAACAGGCCCGCCTGCTCGCGAATTCGCTTCGGGATGGTGGCTTGACCTCTGGAGTTGATACGCATTGCTCTTTCTACTCTAGAGAAGCTGCGGCTGCAGCGCTTTCGCCTCTTCTCGCAGGGCGGCCAGGTACTTCTCGGCGAACGAGCCCATCGAGGAATCCTCGACCCAGGCGGCCACGCACACCGCGGCGATCGTTCCTCCGTCGTAGCGTTTGAGCGGCACGGCCACCGCATGGTAGCCGCGGCGCAGTTCCTGGGCGGTGACGGCGTAGCCCTGCTGGCGCGCGTGCAAGATCTCCCCGCGCAGCGCCTTTTTGTCGGTGACGGTGAAGTCCGTCATGACCTTGGGCTCGAGCTTGTCGAGCCAGGCATCGAGCGCCTCGTCGGGAAGCTGGCTCAGGATGGCGCGGCCGGCCGCGGTGTTGAAGGCGGGACGCCGGAGCCCGATCGTGGGCGCTAGAATGTCGGGGCGACCGTGCAGGGAATGGGCGATCATGACGATGTCGTAGCCGTCGAGCACCGCGGCGAAGCACGACTGTTCCGTCCGATCGCCGATGCGCTCGCAGGCCGGCTGGACGATGGTTGAGACCATGTTCGAGCCGAGATAGGCCGACGCCAGCTCCATGATGCGCGGCGTCAACCGGAAGCTGCGACCGTCGCTGGCCGCCATGCCGAGGCAGGTGAGGGTGTAGAGCGCACGGCGCACGCTGGGCTTGGGCAGGTCGGTGGCGCGGGCGACGTCGCTCAGGGTCATGTGGCTCTTCTCGCGGCCGAATGCCCCGATGACCCGCAGGCCGCGCGCAAAGGCTTCCAGGAAATCGGGCCCGTAGCCGCTCGCCGCCCGCCTCTCCGCATCTTCCGCCCGCAATCGCGCCATCTACGCTCTCCAAACCCAAGTCAGGCTTTTAGCGCCCAGGCATTGTCGGCGTCGACCAGCAGCGTCACCGCTTCGCCCACCGCCGCCGCACGCGTGGCCCGGCATTCCACGTTGAACCGGAGGCCCGCCGTCTCGACCGTGAGTGAGCGACGCGGCCCGCGAAAGGTGCCGCCGACCACCTTGCCCGGCCAGGCGAGCTGGCCCGCCGCCGCCGGCGTGTCGGGAGCCCCCAAGGTCACGTCCTCGGGCCGCACCATCACCAAGGCCGTCTCGCCGCGCTCGAAGGCCTGGCCGGCGCGGCATTCGCCGCGTCCGGTCGCGCCCTCGACCGCGAGGCGATGTTGGCCGTCGTCGCCCTTCCGGCATTCTGTTACGGCAGCCTCGATCAGATTGGGCGTGCCGAAGAAGCTCGCGACCTCTCGGCTGGCCGGCCGGCGATACACGGTCTCTGGGTCGCCAATCTGGAGGATGCGCCCCTTCTGCATCACCACGACGCGGTCGGACAGCGCCATCGCCTCCTCCTGGTCGTGGGTGACGTAAAGCGTCGTGATTTCTAGCCGCCGCTGCAGGGCGCGGAACTCGTCGCCCATCTGGGCGCGCAGCCTTGCATCGAGGTTGCTGAGCGGCTCGTCGAGCAGCAGCACCTCGGGTTCGGACACCAGGGCACGGGCGATCGCCACGCGCTGCTGCTGGCCGCCGGACAAAGCGGGCGCCGGCCGGTCGGCGAAGCGCTCCATCTCGACCAGGCGAAGCGCCGTCGTCACCCTGTCGCGAATCTCGGCCCTGGCGACGTGGCGCACGCTGAGCGGATAGGCCACGTTGTCGAACACCGTCATGTGCGGCCAGATCGCGTAGGACTGGAACACCATGCCGAGCTTGCGCAGGTTGGGCGGCAGGAACAGCCCGGCCACAGCGTCGCTCACCACGCGGCCGCCGATCACGATGCTGCCGGTGTCGTTGCGTTCCAGCCCCGCCACCATGCGCAGGGTCGTGGTCTTGCCGCAGCCTGACGGCCCCAGCAGCGTGACGAACTCGCCGTGCTCGATCGAGAGATCGATGTTGTCGACCGCCTTCACCTCGGCGAAGTGCCGTCCGACGGAGTGCAGGGTGACGCTCGGCACGCGGTGTCCTGTTACTTGAAGATCTGCTTGGCCAGTTCGAGCATGGCGTCCTGGCGCTCTGGCACGGTGGTGCCCAACGCCTTGGTCGCGAGCAGGGGGCGGATCTCCTCGACGGTCTTCTCGATAACGCCCTTGACCACCGGATTGTAGCCGGCGTTGGCGAACACGATCTGCGAGTCGGGCTCGAGATAGTGGTTCATGAACAGCCGGGCCGCGTTGGCATGAGGTGCCCCCTTGAGCACCGTCAGGTCGAAGCGGACATACGGCCGGCCTTCGATGGGCACGATCGGCTTGACCGGCAGGCCCTTGAGGTTGTTGTAGTCCTGCAGCGAGAAGGGGATGTAGAGCGGGAACTCGCCGCGCGCCACGCGGCGCTCGCTGTTTTGGATGTCGCGCGAGAAGACCGGCTTCTGCGCCGCCAGCTTCTCGACGAACTCCTTGCCGAAGGTGTCGTACATGACGACGAAGAACACCGCGCCGCCGCCCAGCGCGCGGTAATCGTCCGACAGGATCTTGCCGGCCCATCGGGGATCGAGGATGTCCTTCCAGCTCTTGGGTTCGTCGGCCGGCTTCACCAGGTTGCGGTTGACCATCAGGCAATAGCTGATGACCTCGGCCGGGATGCGGATGTCGTCGGCGTCGTAGGGCGGCACGATGTTCTTGATGTTCGGGATGGGGCCGTGCGGCTGGAAGTTGCCGTCGCGCGTCATCAACCAGGTGGTTGTGCTGCCGTTGTGATGGATATCGCCCAGGAACCGGCCGGCCGACTGTTCGACGCGCACGCGCTCGCGGATCTCGCTGGCGCGTGCTTCCAGCAGCTCGACCTGGATGCCGTACTTCTGCTCGAAGGCCTTGATGACCGTCTTGTGGAAGGGCGAGCCGATCGACGCGGTGTAGATGACGAGCTTGCCTTCCTTCCTGGCCGCCTCGACCACCGTGGCCCAATCGTCGCTTTGCGCCGCGGCGCGGCCGGCCAGCGCGGTGCTCGCCGCCAGCATGCCAAGAACACTTCTCCGCAACATCATCCCATTCTCCCGATTGGCGCTATTCAGAGCGTGCTGATGCGCTTCTTGATGAACTTGAGCTGGACCCAGCGGAACACCAGGACCAGAACCAGCATGACGAGGCCGATGACGCTCACTTCTTCGGGCTTGCCGCTAACCCACATCTTCAGCATCACCACCGACAGCACCTCTGTACCCGGCGCGTAGAGCAGGATCGAGGCGCTGAGCTCGCGCATGATGCCGAAGAAGATCAGCACCCAGCCGACCGCGAAGGCAGGCCAGGCCAGCGCGATCAGGATGCGGCCCAGCGTCTGCCACCAGCCGGCGCCGTGCACGCGCGAGCATTCTTCGATATCGATCGCGATCTGCTGATAGGCGGCCGCCGTCACGCGCACGGCGACCGGTGTGCCGAGGGCGACATAGGCCAGCAGCAGCGCCCACAGCGTGCCGTAGATCGGGATCTGGTGTGGCAGGATGGCGAAGCCCCACAGGAAGCCGATGCCTAAAACCATGCCCGGCATCATCCAGGGCAGCCAGGCCAGCACGTCAATCAGCCGCCGGCCGCGCCAGCGCGTGCGCGTGGTGACGTAAGCCACGATGCCGCCCAGCGCCATGGTGGCCGTGGCGCCGATCACGCCCAGCAGCATGGTGTTGCCGAAGGCGCGCCAGAACCCGCTGTTCTCCCAGACGTTGCGGTAGTGCTCGAAGGTCAGCATGTCGGCCTCGTAGAAGCCGAAGAACTTGAAGAACGAGCTCAGCAGGAGCTGGCCGATCGGCAGCGCCACGGTGAGCACAAAGAAGACGATGCAGACGGCGAAGGTGAGCCACCGCATCCGGCCCAGCCGGGTGACGTTGGGTGAATAGCCCTTGCCCGTCACCGTGGTGAAGCTGCGGCCGCGCAGCAGGCGGCCTTGCAGCACCAGCAGCAGGAACATCAGCGCCATCGCGGCGAAACCCAGGGCCGTGGCCGACTGGTAGTCGGGCTGGGCGCGCTGGGTGATCGAATTGTAGATCGTGGTGGTGATCACGTTGATGCCGACCGGCGTGCCGAAGAACACCGCCGATTCGAAGGACTCCATGCCGCGGATGAAGCTCAGGATGAAGGCGCTGGTCGTCACCGGCAGCGTCAAAGCGAGCGTGATGCGCCAGAAGGTCTGCCAGTGCGTGGCGCCGGACATGCGGCTCGATTCCTCCAGCGAGGGATCCATGGCGCGAAAGGCGTCGACGACGAACAGGAAGATGAACGGCGTCGAATACTGCATCATGTGCCAGACCACGCCGCCGTAGGAGTAGACGTCGACCAGCGTGCCCTCGGAGCCTGTGAGCCAGCGCCATACAAGATTGATGGTGCCGACCTGGGCGTTGCCCAGCATGGCCCAGGCCGTCGCCGTCAGGATCGGCGGGATGAAGAACGGCAGCGTTATCAGCACTTCCAGCACGCCGCGCCCCGGCGTGTCGGTGCGCGCGATGATCCAGGCGAGCAGCACCGCCAGCGCCAGCGACAGGATCGTCTTGACCAGGGAGATGCCCACGGTGTTGGCCAGCACCACCAGGTTCTCGGCCGAGGCAAGGCCGATATATCCGTCGAGGTTGAATTCCCCCGGTATCCCCGGCGGTGTCGAATGAAGGCTGCCGTACAGCAGCATCACCATGGGATAGAGCGTCAGGAAGCAGAGAAGGAGGATCAGCGCGGCCATGCCGGCCGGCCGGCCGAAGCGCCACAGGCCGTCGAACGAAACGCCGGCGCGTTCCGGGAATTTCGCGGCAACCGTCACCCGGGACGCCCGTCAAGCGTGGCCGATCCCATCCCTCACGTCTCCTCCCGCCTGAAGGCGCGGAGGACCGCGCCGTCCGGCTATGCGATGGCTGTCTCCCGCAGCCTTGTCGCGCTGGCTATTCGGCCGCCAGCGGCAGCCTGTTCCTGTTCAGCAAGCCCAACGGGCTTTTAGCCGTCTGCAGCTTCTCGGCGTAAGCGTCGAGCCAGTCCTGCTCGGCCGGGGCGATGAAGGCGCCGCCGCGTGCGCCGCGATAGATGTCGGGATTGTCGACGGTCGCCGGCACTTTCTTCTCGTTGATGAGTTCCTGCGCCGCCTGCAAGAGGCGCTTGCGCGTGAGGGCGATCATGCGGTCCGACGGCGCCAGGTGCTCGAGCGAGCGGTCGACGACCTCGCCCATGCATTCGATCATTGCCTGATCCTGCCGGCCGATGCCCTGGATGCCGGTGTAGTTGACGTTCTTCTGCCTGTCGCGGTCGATCAGGTAGTCGTTCTCGCGCCGCGCCACCAGGCGCCACCGTCCGAACCAGTCGCTGGTGTTCGGCAGGTACTCGACCTCGGGCTTCAAGCCGGGGATCCAGTCGCCGTTTTTCAGCGTCTCGAGGGGGCGCGTCTTCTGCTTCCAGGCGAGGTTGTAGGTCATGGTGTGCGTGTCATCCATCGGCACGTTCAAGGTGCAGGCGATCTGGTCCTCGAAGAAGCCGTTGGGTGTCAGCGTGATGAACGGGAACAGGAAGTGGGCAAAGCGATAGTAGTAGGTGCCAGGCTCGGCCGGCCGGTACGCCGCGTACATCGTGCCCCACTCGGTCTCGGTCGATTTGTAGTCCGGCGCTCGCTCGCCCACCGCCCAGCGGTTGATCGTGGTCGGGTCGACGTCCTCCGTCTTGACGCCGCCGACGTGCAGGAAGCCGAAATGCGAGGTGTCGATGTCGCCCTCGAGCGACTGGAACCAGTTGCACTCGCGCATGTGCACGCGCGTGAGGCGCTCTTCGTCGGGCAGCATCAGCACTTCGACGTTGGGCAGCGACGGCGCTTCCTTGCGCTCGCCCATGTAGGTCCAGACGATCCCCGCGCGCTCGACCACCCGATAGGCCTTGGCCTTGATGCGGTCCTTGAAATCCTGGGCCGGCGGCACGTTCGGCATGTCGAGGCAGTTGCCTTCGACGTCGAACTTCCAGCCGTGATAGACGCAGCGCAGGCCGCCTTCCTCGTTGCGCCCGAAGAACAGCGAGGCGCAGCGGTGCGGACAGCGATGCTCCATGATGCCGATCCGGTTGTCGGTGTCGCGGAAGGCGATGAGCTGTTCGCCGAGCAGCATGAGCCGCATCGGCTCGCCGTCGGCCTTCAGTTCCGAGGAGAGACAGGCGGGAATCCAGTATTCGCGCATCAGATTGCCCATGGGCGTGCCGGGCCCAACGCGCGTCAGCATCTCGTTGTTGGCTGCAGTTAGCATGGTTTCCTCCAGATTCGTCCGCTTACCGAACGTTCGTACGATGATAGCAAAACCTAGTAAAACCGGCAACAAAAGCGAACGCTTTGCTCCCTGCGCGGAGCGCGGGGAGGTGGCCCGTCATACGGGCCGGAGGGGTCATGAGCTTCATCGCTGATGCTCATGACCCCTCCGTCCGCTTCGCGGACACCTGCCCTCGCAAGCGAGGGGAGGAAGAGAGTTTTCTAGACTCCCGCCGGCTTGCGCGGCGGCCACATGCGGGCGAGATCGCCCGTGGGATTGGAGTAGGTCGGAAAATCTGATCTGCCGCGCGACTCGTGGAAGTGGGCGAGCGCCCACACGACGGTCGGGAAGGCGAGCTGCTCCCACGGAATGTCGGCCCATTCGACCAGGGCGACTTCCTCGCTCTCCACGCCGGCCGCCACGTCGGCGCTCAGCAGGCGCGCGCGATACATGATCTGCACCTGGCCGATGCGGGCCACGCTGTACATGGCGAGCAGGCGCTCGATCTCGATGTTGGCGCAGGCTTCTTCGCGGGCCTCGCGCTCGGCCGCCTGCTCGGTCGTCTCGCCGAGCTCCATGTAGCCGGCCGGCACGGTCCAGAAGCCCTTGCGCGGTTCGATCGCCCGCTTGGCGAGCAGGATCCGATCGCCCCACGTGCATACCGCGCCGGCGACGATCTTGGGATTTTGATAGTGGATGAACTCGCAACGCGCGCAGACCAGCCGCTCGCGGTTGTCGCCGTCGGGAATGCGCTTCTCGAAATGATCCGGCGGATCCCAGGGCAGCCGCGGACGATCAGGCGCAGAAGAGGGCGGGGACGGCGGCGTGGTCATCGCCTCCGGTCTTACGCCGCCCGTACCAGGGCCGCAACGCCGGGCAGGGTCTTGCCTTCCATCCATTCCAGGAAGGCGCCGCCCGCGGTCGAGACGTAGGAGAATTTGTCCTCGACGCCCGCTGCGGCAAGGGCTGCCACCGTGTCGCCGCCGCCCGCCACCGACAGAAGCTTGCCGGCGCTCGTCAGCCGAGCGACGGCCTCGGCCAGCGCCACAGTCCCTGCATCGAACGGTTTCATCTCGAAGGCGCCCAGCGGTCCGTTCCACACCAGGGTTTCGCAATCGGCCAGCTCCTCGAGATAGAGCGCGATCGACTTGGGGCCGACATCGAGGATCATCTGGTCGTCGGGACAGGCCGTGACGTCGACCACCTGATGCGGCGCGTTGGCCTTGAACTCGCCCGCGACGACGGCATCGACCGGCAGCAGGACCTTGCACTTGGCGGCCTTGGCCTTGGCCAGGATGTCGAGCGCGGTCGGCGCCAGGTCCTTCTCGCACAGCGACTTGCCGACCTTGATCCCCTGGGCATGCAGGAAGGTGTTGGCCATGCCGCCGCCGATGATCAGCTTGTCCACGCGGCCGACCAGATTGCCCAGAAGATCGAGCTTGCTGGTGACCTTGGCGCCGCCGACCACGGCGCATACCGGCCGCTTGGGATTGCCCAGCGCCTTCTCGAGCGCCTCGAGCTCGGCCTGCATCAGGCGGCCCGCCGCGGCAGGCAGGCGATTGGCGAGGCCCTCGGTCGAAGCGTGCGCACGATGCGCCGCGGAGAAGGCATCGTTCACATAGACGTCGCCCAGCACCGACAGCTTGTCGATGAAGGCGGCGTCGTTCTTTTCCTCTTCCTTGTGGAAGCGCAGGTTTTCCAGCAGCAACACCTCGCCTGGCTTCAGCGCGCGCACGGCGTCTTCTGCCAGCGGACCGATGCAATCTTCGGCGAAGGCGACCGGCTTCCCAAGCGCCTTGGACAGCGGCTCGACCAATGGCTTCAACGACATCTCCGGCACGCGCTTGCCGTCGGGCCGGCCGAAGTGGCTGAGCACGATCACCTTGGCGCCCTTGGCGGCAAGCTCGGCGAGCGTCGGCGCGGCGCGCTCGATGCGCGTTGCATCGGTCACCTGGCCGTTCTTCATCGGCACGTTGAGGTCGACACGAACCAGCACGCGCTTGCCGGACACGTCAACGGAATCGATCGTCTTGAAACTCACCTTGGGCATGCACTCTTTCTCTCTGTTCCGTCGTCCCGACCGGAGCCTGACGGAGATGGTTAGCGTTTTCGGATCACAAAGATCAACACCTCGCCTTCGCGACGACTCGAAACCAGCTCGTGCCCTGTCTGCTTGCAGTACGCGGGAAAGTCCTGTTCCGCGGCAGGGTCGGTGGCGCGCACCGTGAGCTCTCCGCCCACCGACAGCTCGCGCAGCTTGCGGTTGGCGCGCAGTACCGGCAGCGGGCAGAGAAGCCCTGACGCGTCGTATTCGAGGGTCTCGGTCACGATTGTCTCAATTCCGCGGGCGATAATACTTCATGGCTTCGGGAAGCCACCGGCGAATATCGGCGAGCCGCGTGGTGTCCGCCGGATGCGTGCTCAACCATTCCGCTTGTCTGCGCCCGGTGTTGGCGGCGTGCATGCGCTCCCATACCACGATCGCCTCGCGCGGATCGTAGCCGGCCAGCGCCATCAGCACGAGGCCGATGCGATCGGCCTCCGATTCCTGCGCCCGCGACATCGGCAGGATGAAGCCCACCGTCGCGCCGGCGCCGAGCGCCGCCATCATCGCCGGCACGTAGGCCCGGCTGCGTCCGCTCAAGGTCGCCGAGAGCGCGACGGCGGCGGCGGTTGCGCCGACCTGCGCCACCATCTGATCGCTCATGCGCTCCGCACCGTGGCGCGCCAGAGCGTGCGCCACTTCATGGCCGATCACGACGGCCAATCCTGCCTCGGTCTTTGTGAGCGGCAGGAGGCCGCTATAGACCACGACCTTGCCGCCCGGCAGGCAGAAGGCGTTGAGCTCGTTCTTGTCGACGGTCTTGAATTCCCAGCGAAAGCGCGGCGCGCGCCACAGGTCGTTGGGCGGCCGCTCGGCCGCCGCGGCAATGCGCCGTCCGACCTTCTCGACCAGCGCATTGGTCTCGGCATCGTAGGACAGCGATTCCTTGGAAAGCACCTGCTGGTAGGCCTGCAGGCCCATCTGGCGCTCTTCGCTTTCGCTCACCAGCATCATCTGCGAGCGCCCGGTGACCGGCGCCGATTCGCAGGCGGCGAGGAGGCTGGCAACGCCGCACAGAGCCAGCAGCAATCGCGGAGCAGGGCGCATGCGCCGGACTCTAGTGGTGTCAGCCGATCAGGTCGAGAGGAAGCCCGGCCCGCCGCGGCGCTTGAGTTCATGGCCGGCGTCGCGGCCCATCGCTTCGGCCTCGGCGGCCGTGCCGCGCCGCTCGGTGGCGATCAGCTCCGAGCCGTCGGGCTTCACGATCAGGCCGCGCAGATGCAGTACGCCGTCTGACGCGAGAATCGCGTGACCGGCGATCGGCGTGCGGCACGAGCCGTCGAGCACCACGAGCATGGCGTGCTCGGCCGCCACGCAGGTCGCGGTCGGCCGATGGTCGATGGCGGCGAGCCACGCGCGGACACTCGCATCCTCCGCGCGGCATTCGATGCAGACCGCACCCTGGCCGACGGCCGGCAGCATCTCGTCTTCCGGCACCGGCGTGCCGACATGCGACATGCCGAGCCGCTTCAGGCCGGCCAGCGCCAGCAGAGTGGCTTCGACCACACCCGCCTCGCGCTTGGCGAGTCTCGTGTCGACATTGCCGCGAAGATTGACGATCTGCAGGTCGGGCCGGCGATGCAGGAGCTGGGCGCGCCGGCGCAGCGCCGAGGTGCCGACGATGGCGCCCTGTCGAAGGTCGGCGATCCGCTTGGCGTCGCCCGCGATCAGGACATCGCGGGCATCTTCTCGCGGCAGGAAGGCGGCGATGACGAGGCCTGCCGGCTGCGCCGTCGGCATGTCTTTCATGCTGTGCACCGCGACATCGATCCGCTGAGAAAGCAGCGCCTCCTCGATCTCCTTGACGAACAGGCCCTTGCCGCCAGCCTCCGACAGGGGGCGGTCCTGTATGGCATCGCCCGTGGTCCTGATCGGCACGATCTCGATGGCGTCGGGCGCGGCCAGCGCGGGCACCGCGGCGGCCAGGGCGTCGCGCACCAGGCCGGCCTGGATCAAGGCGAGCTTGCTGCCGCGCGTGCCGAGTCTCAGGAGGGGAGCCGCCATGGCGCTGCTCTAGCGTAGGTGGGCGGCCGACGCTAGAAGACACGCATGCGCGTCATGGGAATCGAAACAAGCTGCGACGAAACGGCCGTCGCCATCGTCGAGGCACCGGCCGCCGCCGGCCATGGGCCGGGCAGCCACATCCTGGCCAACGTGATCTATAGCCAGTTGACCGAGCATCGCCGTTTCGGCGGCGTGGTGCCGGAAATCGCCGCGCGCGCCCATCTCGAGCGCATCGACGGGCTGGTCGAGGAAGCGCTGGCGACCGCTGGACTTGATCTCGCCGAGCTCGACGGCATCGCCGCCACCGGCGGGCCCGGCCTGATCGGCGGCGTGATGGTGGGCGTGATGACGGCCAAGGCGCTGGCCTTTGCCCACGACAAGCCCTTCCTCGCCATCAATCATCTCGAAGGTCACGCGCTGTCGGTGCGCCTGACCGAAGAGGTGAGCTTTCCCTATCTGCTGCTGCTGGTCTCGGGCGGCCATTGCCAGCTCCTCACCGTGCGCGGTCCGGGCGACTTCACGCGGCTGGGCACGACCATCGACGATGCGGCAGGCGAGTGCTTCGACAAGACGGCGAAGCTTCTGGGCCTGGGCTTTCCCGGCGGCCCGGCTGTCGAGCGAGCGGCGGCGGGTGGCGATCCGCAGCGCTTCGCGCTGCCGCGGCCGATGTGGAGGAAGCCCGGCTGCGACTTTTCATTTTCCGGCCTCAAGACGGCGGTGCGCCAGACGGTCGAGAAACTCGATCCGAATGACAAGAGCGCGATCGCCGATCTCTGCGCCTCGTTCCAGCGCACCGTGGGCGATGTTTTCGCCGACCGATGCGCCAATGCGCTCGCGTCGGCGCCATCGTCCACGCTCGTGGTGGCCGGCGGCGTCGCCGCCAACCTCTACCTGCGCAGTCGCCTCGAGGAGGTTGCCGTCCGGCACGGTGCCCGTCTGGTTGCGCCGCCGGTAAAGCTCTGCACCGACAACGGCGCCATGATTGCCTGGGCCGGCATCGAGCGGCTGCGGCTCGGCTGGACCGACGCGCTCGATTTCAGGCCGCGGCCGCGCTGGCCGCTCGACTCGACTAGTATGCCTCCCCTCGTCAAACGAGGGGAGGTGCCCGCGAAGCGGGCGGAGGGGTCATGAGCATCGTCACTGCCGTCCATGACCCCTCCGGCCTTCGGCCACCTCCCCAGCGAAACTGGGGAGGCAAAGCGATGGAAGAGCCATGAGCACCGCCTCCGAGATCGTCCCGCTGTTCTCCACACCGATCGTCATTTCGGAGGTGCCCGACGCGGCCGCGCTCAATACCGAGCTGCGCAAGGTGATCGAACAGCGTCACAAGACACACCCCGGCACGCAGCATTCCAATCTCGGCGGCTGGCAATCGAGCTGGGACATGGATCGCTGGGGCGGCGCGCCCGCGATCAAGCTGCTGGCGATCGGCCGCAATACCGCCAATCACGCCACGACGGACCGCGAAGGCAAGCCGGTGAGCGTGACGTGGCGCGCCAACATGTGGGCCAACATCAACAGGACCGGCCACGGCAACGAGTTCCATTCCCATCCCGGCAGCTTCTGGTCGGGCGTCTACTATGTCGACGACGGCGGCATCGCCACCGATCCGTCGCTGGGCGGCGAGCTGGAATTCATGGATCCGCGCGGACCGGGACCGGCGATGTACGCGCCCCATCTCGCCTTCGCCATGCCGGGCGGCCTGTCGGTCGGCGCCAACGAGACGGTGCCGCCCAGGACCGGGCGCCTGGTGATGTTCCCGGCCTGGCTGCTGCACCAGGTACGGCCCTACCGCGGCGGCGCCGAACGCATCTCCATCGCCTTCAATCTCAGCCTGTGAGCGCCGCCCCTTGACGAGCATCGGTCATATCGGCGTGGCGGGCGGCGGCGCCTGGGGCACGGCGCTCGCCTGCCTGGCCCGGCGGGCCGGCCGGCGGGTGACCCTGTGGTCGCGCGATCCGGCCGTCGCCACCGCCATCGCGCGCGATCGTGCCAATCCGGTCTATCTGCCGGGCGTCGCGCTCGATGCCGGCATCGAAGCGGCGTCCGATCTTGCGGCGCTGGGCAACTGCGACGCCTTGCTGCTGGTGTGTCCCGCGCAGGCGGTCCGCGAGGTGGCGGCGCGGCTGACCGGCGACGCGCCCGTCGTCATCTGCGCCAAGGGCATCGAAGCCGCGACCGGACTTCTGATGCCGGAAGTGCTGGGTGACGTGCTGCCCGGCCGGCCGATCGCCATGCTGTCGGGCCCGAGCTTCGCCGAGGAGGCGGTGCAAGGCCTGCCGACGGCGGTCAGCATCGCCACGATCGATCCCGCCCTGGGCCGCACGCTTGCCGCGTCGCTGGCGGCCGGTGCGTTCCGTCCCTATTGGACGCACGACGTGCTGGGCGTCGCCTTGGGCGGTGCGATCAAGAACGTGCTGGCCATCGCCGCCGGCATCGTCGAGGGCCGCGGCCTCGGCCACAACGCCGCGGCCGCCCTGGTGACGCGCGGCTTTGCCGAAATGGCGCGGCTTGGGCAGGCCATGGGCGCCGAGCTCGAAACGCTGACCGGGCTGAGCGGCCTCGGCGACCTGGTGCTGACCTGTCACGGCCCGCTGTCGCGCAACCGGTCGCTGGGGGCGGCGCTGGGCAAGGGCACGCCTCTGGCGCAATACATGCGCGGCCGGCGGCAGGTCGTCGAAGGCGAGGCGACGGCGCCGGCGGTCATGGCGAGGGCCGCCCGGCAGAAAATCGAGATGCCGATTTGCGCCGCCGTCGATGCTATCCTGCACAAGGGCGCGGACCTCGACGAGGCGATCCGCGCCTTGCTGGCGCGTCCGCTGCGGCGCGAAGCGGAATGAGAAGGGGAGTGAAATGGCGCATTGGCTCCTGAAATCCGAGCCGTCGACTTATTCCTGGGATCAGCTGGTGAAGGACAAACGCACCTCGTGGACCGGCGTGCGCAACTTCCAGGCCGCGATCAATCTCAAGGCGATGAAGGCGGGCGATCGTTGCTTCTTCTACCATTCGGGTGAAGGCAAGGACATCGTCGGCATCGTCGAGGTCGTCAAGACGGCCTATCCCGATCCGACCGACAAGGACGGCAAGGCCGTGACGGTCGACATCAAGGCGGTGCAGCCGGTCAAGCAGCCGGTGACGCTGGCCGCCATCAAGGCCGATCCCAAGTTCAAGGACTTCAAGCTGGTGCGCCAGTCGCGGCTCTCGGTCGTGCCGGTCAGCGACGAGCACTGGAAGCTTCTGATGAAGATGTCCGACACCAAGTGATCGACAACACCCGCGGCATCCTCGCGATGTCGGCGTCGGTCGTGGTCTTCATCTTCAACGATGCGCTGATCAAGCTCGCGGCCGAGTCGGTGCCGTCGGTCCAGGCGATCGGCGTGCGCGGCGTCTTCGCGACCCTGTGGTGCGCGCTCGCTTTGCTGGCGAGCGGCGCCTGGCGGCAGATCGGCGCGGCCGGCCATCCCTATGTGCTGCTGCGCGGCGTGCTCGAGGCGGCGGCCGCCATCGTCTACCTGGTGGCGCTGTTCCACATTCCGTTCGCCATCGCCACCGCGGTCAATCTTTCGACGCCCCTGGTTCTCACCGTGCTGGCCGTGCTGATGCTGCGCGAGGACGTCCGCTGGCGACGCTGGAGCGCGGTCATCCTGGGCTTCGTGGGCGTGCTGCTGGTGATCCAGCCCAGGCCCGGCGACCTCAACACCTGGACCTGGGTCGCCCTGATCGGCACCTTCATCGGCGCCTTCCGCGACGTGCTGAGCCGCTACCTGCCGCCCGGCGTGCCGACGCTCGTCGTGTCCTTCACGACGGCCATAACCGTGGCCATTGCGGGATGCGGCGGGGCGCTGCTGGAAGGCTGGCAGCCGATGAGTACACGCGCCCTCGGCTTCATCGTCGCCTCCTCGCTGTTGCTGGCCATAGGCTACCAGCTGCTGGTGCTGGCGCTGCGGTCGGGCGCCGAGATCTCGGTCATCGGCTCATTCCGCTACGGCTCGATCCTGTGGGCGATCGCCATCGGCTATGTCGTGTGGGGCGACGTGCCCAACGCGCTCGCCCTGTTCGGTATTGCCGTGATCGTGGGTGCCGGCCTCTATATCCTGCATCGCGAGCGCCTGCGCCGCTGAGATCTTTGCTGATACTACGTGGCTAGCAGACAGAGCTTCGCCAACCGCAAGGCCCAATGGGCAGTTCAAGCTCATCCTTCACGAGAAGATTGCCACTGGCTTTGGCGGTTCACTCGGCCGCTGCTGGCGGCGCCTGCTCGAGGATCAGGCGGGCGATGAACTCCGCCTTGGTCGAGGCATGCTGAATGTCGTAGCCGACTGGCTGACCGTCGCTGCCAATATCCAGCATGATGTCTTGCTCGATCTCGACGGTGCGGCAGGACGGCAAAGGCCGCACCTCGACGTAAAGGCTGTCGGTTGATTTATCGTAGCTGGTCTTCATGGCTCGAAGTCTTCGTCCGGGAAGGCATTGTGGACGGTTTCACCGTCCGACAATAACACGACACGAAGATAACATCCCAGGCTCGCCGCGTAACGGCGCGAGGGCTACCTTGAGGGCCGTGCCCTAAGCATGCGTTACCGCGCCACCCATCTTTCGTAGTCGCGCGCGACTTCCTCAACGGCGGTGTCATAAAAGCGCTTGCCGTGCTCGGGCGTGGCCTGGCTGGGATCCGAGCCGATGCGGCCGTCCGGGAAGGCACGGCGATAATCCTCGGCATCGGCGAACGAGCCGTTGGGCGCGATGCGCGGCTCGAGCTGCGTGCGGTTCATGGTCTCGGGATATTTGAACCAGGTGAGAGCCACTTCGGAGGCGGTGGCGTGGCTGCCTTCGCCGCTGGGATAGAGTTCCTTTTGCAGCTGCCGGATGCCCGCCCCGTCCCACCAGTTGCGCAGCGCACACTTGACCGAGGGCTGGTTGCTGAGCTTCTCCATCGAACGATCGGCGTAGATTTCGGAAAACGCCGCGGTCACCGTGGCGATGTTGCCGCCATGGCCGTTGACGAAGAAGAAACGGGTGAAGCCGTGCCGCGCCAGCGACATTACCGTGTCGCGCACGACGGCGATCAGCGTCGTGGGCCGGAGCGTCACCGAACCGGGGAATCCCAGGTGATGCTGGGCCATGCCGACGGAAATGGTCGGCGCCACCAGCGCGCCCGCTTTCTCGCCGGCGCCGCGGCCGATCATCTCGGCGGTGAGCGCATCGGTGCCGATCAGGCCGGTCGGGCCGTGCTGCTCGGTCGAGCCGATGGGGATGATGATGCCGGTCTTGGTCTTGAGATAGTCCTCGACGAACGTCCAAGTCTTGAGCTGAAGCTGCACGAAGCGAAACTCCTACGGGTTTGCGGCAGGATGCGTCGCTTTGCGCAGGGTTACAAGGATTTCAGCCGCGACAAGAACGGGACCGGCCGAAACCATCGCGCGATATCACACGCGACGGAAGATGAGCGACGTGTTGATGCCGCCGAACGCGCAATTGTTCGACGTCAGGTAGTCGATCTCGATCGCACGCGACGCGCCCATGATGTCGTCGAGCGGCGCGCAACGCTCGTCCACCCCATCGAGATTGGCGTTCGCCACGAAGTGGCCGTCGCGCATCATCTCGATACCGGGCCACCCCGCGAAGGCCTGACAGCACTGCTGTCATCGCCGGCGAGCGAGACCCAACTAATGGTGTACGGCCAATGCTACGCGCTCTCCCGCGCCCTCCATGCCGGTACGAAAGTATTATTCTGCCCGTCGCCGACACTTGCCTCTTGACAGAACTGAGCAATGTTGTGGCGTATCCCCTGTCGACACTCACGCGCAGAGGATCGACAGATGGCCACCCCCGGACAACCGACGAGCTACAAACCCGAATACATCGAACTCGCCCATAACTATTGCCTGCTCGGCGCCACCAACGAAGTGCTGGCCGGCTTCTTCGGCGTCACCCGCCGCACCATTCAGAACTGGATCGCCACCCACCCCGACTTCGCCAACGCGGTGTACCGCGGCCGCGCCGCCGCCGCGCCCGCGGTTTCAGCCACCAGGTCTCGCTCACTACGCTCCATCAGGGCGAGGTGCGCACGATCACGAACACGGTGGCTTACCCGCCCGACAGCCAGGCCTGCATGTTCTGGCTGAGCGATCGCCAGCGCCACTACTGGCAGGCCAAGGCGGAGGCGGCGCCGGAGTCCGCATCCGATCCGGCGGCGCTCGATGCCGCGGGTGAGAGCGTGCGCCATGCCGGCGGTTGAGTACCCTGATTGGCGTATCGCTTGCGGGAATTGCGGAAATTGTTTTCCGCGGTTTCCGCAGGTTCGGTCGCTGCGCTTCGCGGTCCTGCGTGGCGCACTACTGGAGCCGCGTCGAAGACCAGGATCGCGCAGGGCCGCAGCCTCGCCAGGCTACGGCTCCCTCTCTGGAACGGGTCCATCAGGGAATGACAACCTGTGCCGGGTCGGTGATCGGCGCCTCACAGGTCATGTTGCGGCAAACGTAAAGGGCGGGCTTGCCGCCCACCAGACCTTTCCCGGCGGCCGGATGGCTCGGCAGAAGCGGCGTACCGGGTGCGAGACGCCGCACGATCTTGTTGGGCAGGCTTTTGCCGTAGACAGCCTGGCGCAACGCCTCCGTCGCCTGATCCTCGGCCTCGCCCATGATCACCAGCTCGGTGGCGTTTTCCAGCAGCTCGTAGCCGTTCAACAGCGTCATCAGCGGGAAGAAATTGCCTTCCAGCTCGCCGGCGAAGGCCGCGACCTGGCGCCGGGCCTTGTCATGCCAGGACTCCTCGCCGCTCAGCACCCACAGCCGGGCGAAGACGCCGACCAGGGTGGCGTTGCCGGCGGGCACGGCGTTGTCGTGGCAGTGCTTGTTGCGCACGATCAGGTCGGCGGCATCGTCGGCGGTGATGAAGTAGCCGCCGCCATCGGCGTCGGCGAAATGCCGGTCGAGCACGGCGACCAGCGCCTGCGCTTCGTCGAGATAGCGCATCTCGCCGGTCGCTTCGCAGAGGGCGAGGCCGGCGCGTGCCATGTTGGCGTAGTCGTCGAGCGTGCCGCGATGCAGCCGCTTGCCGGCGCGATGGGAGTGGAACAGCCGGCCATCCTCGTCGCGCATCGTGTCCATCACGAAGCGCCAGGCGCGGACGGCGGCGGCGAGCCAGTCGTCGCGCTGGAACGCGGCGCCGGCATTGGCGAGCGCTGCGATCATCAGGCCATTCCAGTCGGCCAAGACCTTGTCGTCCCAGCCCGGCCAGACGCGCCGGTCGCGCACCGCCTTCAGCTTGGCGCGCAGGTCCGCCAGCCGCCGCTCCTCGTCCTCGCCCAGCAAGGCGGGCGCCCGGTTGCGGTGCAGGATGGTGTGGTGTTCCCAGTTGCCCTGCGGCGTGACGTCGTAGACCTGCTTGAAAAAGGCCGCATCGTCCGCCCCCAGGATGGCGTCGATCTCGGCTTCGTCCCACACATAGAACTTGCCTTCGACGCCCTCGCTGTCGGCATCGTAGGTCGCGGCGAAGCCGCCGCCCTCGGCGACCATCTCGCGCAGGACCCAGTCGCAGGTCTCGGCGATGCGCGTGGCGTAGAGCCGGCTCTTGGTCCCCTGCCAGACCAGGGTCAGCAGGTCGACGAGCTGCGCATTGTCGTAGAGCATCTTCTCGAAATGGGGGATCAGCCACTCGGCATCGGTGGCGTAGCGCGCGAAACCGCCGGCCAGGTGATCGTAGATGCCGCCCTGGCACATGCGGTCGAGCGTGACGGTGACGGCGTCGGACAGACGGGCGTTGGGGCGATCGCGCAGTCCCGCGCGCCAGATGGTCTCGAACAGGTAGGGCGAGGGGCATTTCGGCGCCTGGCCGAAACCGCCCCAGACCGGATCGCATTCCTCCGCCAGCCGCGCGGCGATCCGGTCGAGCAGCGCCAGCGGGATCAGCGGACCCTCGCCCTTGATCTCGATCGCCTTGTTGGCTGCCTTCTGCTGCAAGGCCTTCAGCAGGCCGGCGCGATTGGTCTCGATGTCCTGCGGCTTGTCGTGGAAGGTCTGGGCCACGCCTTTCAGCACGTCGACGAAGCTTGGCCGGCCATAGCGCGCGGGATAGGGGAAGTAAGTGCCGCCCCAGAACGGCTCGCCGTCTGGCGTGCAGAACATGGTGAGCGGCCAGCCGCCTTGCTCGCCCAGGATATGCAGCGCCTGCATGTAGATGGCGTCGACGTCGGGACGCTCCTCGCGGTCGACCTTGATGTTGACGAACAGCTCGTTCATCACCGCGGCGACTTCGGGCGATTCGAAGCTCTCGTGCGCCATGACATGGCACCAGTGGCAGGCGGCGTAGCCGACCGAGAGCAGGATCGGCCGGTTGGTGCGCTTGGCCTCGGCGAGTGCTGCTTCGCCCCACGCCCACCAATGCACGGGGTTGTTGGCATGCTGCAGCAGGTAGGGGCTGGTTTCGGCGCTCAGGCGATTCATGCCGGTTGCTCCCCGAGGTTGCCTTCGCTGTTGATGAGCAGAACGCGCGAGTGCTTGCCGAGTTTCAGCGCCGCGAAAGCGGATGTGTCGGCGCAGACGCGCGTGAGGCCGGCCAGCCCCGCACAGCCCGACGGTCCCGACGCGATGGCGGGATCGCCGCCCTGCGGATGAGCGAACAGGCGGCGCGCCGGCGTCACGTCGGCCTCCTCGATGGTCATGAACCAATCCGTGGCCTCGCCGACGATCGGCCAGGTGACGGGCGAGATCTCGCGGCAGGCCAGGCCGCCCATGACCGTGTCGGCATCGCCGCTCGCCGGCGCGGCCTTGCCCGCTCGGTTGCTCTGGAACCAGCAATCCGCGCTGCGTGGTTCGACGACGATGAAGGTCGGCCGCTCGGGCAGGACCAACCACAGATAGCCGATCACCGCGGCGGCAAGGCCGCCCACGCCCGCCTGGACGAACACGTGCGAGGGGCCCTGCGGCCATTGCTGCACGATCGCCTCATGCGCCAGCACGCAATAGCCGCGCATGACGCTGCGCGGCACCGAATCGTAGCCCTCCCACGAGGTGTCGGAGATGATGGTCCAGCCCTTTTCCCGCGACTGGCGCCGGCACTCGGCGACGGCGGTGTCGTAGTCGCCGTCGACGCGGATCACCTCGGCGCCGCGGGCACGGATCGCCGCTTCCTTCTCGGCACTGGTGAATTTCGGCAGGAAGACGACGCAGCGATTGCCGAACAGCCTGGCGCCGGCGGCGACCGAGCGGCCATGATTGCCCGAGCTCGCCGTGGCGAAGGTGAGTGTCGAAGTGATCTCGCGATGCCTGCCGTTCATGACGTCGGCGAAGGTCGTGCTTGCGCCACAGGCTTCGCCGACCGCGCCGGAGAGTACGTTGTAGATGGCCAAAACGCCGCCCAGCGCCTTGAAGGCGCCGAAGCCGAAGCGTTGGCTCTCGTCCTTGACGCGGATCTCGCCGAGACCAAGTCGTGCGGCGAGGGCGGGCAGCGCATAAAGCGGCGTGGGCCTGTGCCGGGGACATTCCGCGAGCATGTCGCAGAGCTCGGGAATGCCGTCGGGATCGACCACGAATTGCTGCTCGCGGCCGAAGGCGAGGCCCGGCCCGATGCGGGGATTTTCGGCCAACCAGGGAGGAACCATGCGCGGTCATAGCATGGTCCATGGTCGACCGCGTCCAGATCGCCTAAGCTGGCTCAAACGGAGAGAAGCCATGAAGGTGAACGTCGAAGTGAGTTGCACGCCGGAGGAGGCGCGCGCCTTTTTCGGCCTGCCCGACATCAAGCCGATGCAGGATCGCATCATGGGCGAGATCGAGGAGCGGCTGCGCTCCAGCCTGGGCGCCATGAACCCCGAGACGGTGTTCAAGACCTGGCTGCCGGCCTCCATGCAGGGCATGGAACAGATGCAGCAGATGCAGCAGGCGTTCTGGTCGCAACTCGCCAACATCGCGTCGGGTAAGAAGGAATGAACGGCATGAGCCAGCGTGAAAAAGCGTCCGATCCCAAGCCCTACTACGAAGCCCACGTCTTCTGCTGCACCAACCGGCGCCCGGCGGGCCATCCGCGCGGCTGCTGTGCGGAGAAGGGCGGCGAAGCCTTGCGCGACTACATGAAAGGCCGCGCCAAGGACCTCGGCCTCAAGAACGTGCGCATCAACAGCGCCGGCTGCCTCGACCGCTGCGAGCTCGGGCCGACCGTGGTGATCTATCCCGAAGGCGTCTGGTATTCCTGCCCGACCAAGGAAGACATCGACGAGGTGCTGGCGACGCACCTGGTGAAGGGCGACCGCGTCGAGCGCCTGATGCTGCAGACCGCCGACAAGCTGCCGAAACACCGCGTCAAGGCGTGACCTTAGGGGAGGGGAGTCATTCCACCAGCTCGGCCAGCCGCCGGATGATCCGTGTCGGCTTGGCCGTGGCGTGCGCCGGGACGCCCGCTTCGAAGGGATCGTACCAGATGCCGCACATGCCGAGGCGCTGCGGCGCCACGACTTCCCATTCGTAATTGTCGCCGACCATCCAGGCGTCGCCGGCATCGACCTCGAGTCGCTCCAGCGCGTGGCGATAGACCGCGAGTTCGGGTTTGCCCTGGCCGAACTCGCCTTCGATCTGGATATGGTCGAAGCGATGGCCGAGTTCGAAGCGCACGATCTTCGCGCGCTGCGTCTCGGCCGCGCCGTTGGTGACCAGGGCGAGCTTGACGCCGGCCTGGCGCAGGGCGTCGACGGTGGCGTGGGCGTCGGGATAGAGCTTGTATTCGTCGCGCCGCATCTTGGTGAAGGCATCGGCGATGCGATCGGCCAGCGCCTCGTCGGCGCGTCCCAGCTTGGCGAGGCCGCGTCGCACCGAGAGCCGCCGGGCGCCCGCAATGTCGAGCCGCCACTGGGCGGCGGCCCGGGAGTCGGACCAGAAGGCGCGCGCCTCCTCCATGACGGCCACGCGCACCCGCTCGATCGTCTCGGCATCGTGCGTGTCGAGGTGGGCGGCGAACACCGTGAGCAGGCGCCGCCAGGCATCCTCCGGCTGGGCGTAGGCCCGGATCAGCGTGTCGTCGAGATCGAACAGGATGGCGCGGGGCAGAGCCGGCATGTCGCTCAGTTCGTCGGGCGCACGAAGGTGGTGGGGGCGGGGCTCACGACCGTGCCGCGGTTGCCCTGCACCTCGATCACGGCCAGGGCGCGTTCCGAACGGCCGTCGGGCAGGAAGCGGAAGATGCCGTCGACCCCGGACCAGCCGCTGGGATTGGTGATCGCCTCGGCGGAGAAATCGCCGCCCGGCTTCAGCCGCGCGAGATTGCCGGCGAGGGCCACGCCGTCATAGGCGAGCGTCGCCAGGCGGTTGGGCGGCCGGCCGTAGGTGGCGAGGAAGCGGCGCTCGAAGTCGGCGCGCCGTGCCGGATCGGGCGCGGCATACCAGGCGCCGCGCGCCATCGCATCGGAGCCGACATTGGGTACGTCCCACACGCCGGTGCCGATGAACTGGGCGGCCTTGTTGTCGAGGCCGGCGGCGGCCAGCGCGGCCAGGGCTGCCGACAGGCGGGGCGGCGCCACCGGCACCAGGATGGCAAGCTTGCCATCGCCCTTGAGCGTACCGGCGAGACGTTTGGCCGATGTCACGAGGTCGGCGCTGTTGGGGTCGTAGAGCTCGACCCCGGCAACCGTGCCGCCCCGTATGGCAACCTGGCTTTCGAGCGCGCGCACCATCTGCTCGCCGTAGGACGTCTGCGGCGCGAAGGCGGCGAAACGCTTGATGCCGGCCTCGACGGAGTAGTCGACCACCCGGCGCACCTGGGGCGGGGCGGCGATGCCCATGATCCAGACGCCGCGCTGCGCGGCGGTCTCGTCGTTGGAGAAAGACACGACGTTGGCGCCACCTTGCGCCACCAGGGGGGCCAGCGCCTTGGCCGACGTGCCGAACAACGGGCCCAGCACCATCGCCACGCCGTCGGTGCGCGCCTTGCGGTAGGCCTCCATCGCGGTCTCGGCGCTGTCGCCGCTGTCGTAGGCGGCGAGCGCCAGCTCCTTGGCGCCGGTGTCGAAAAGCGCCATTTCGGCGGCCTGCTGCATGGCCTGGCCGATCGGGGCCGCCCCGCCGCTGAGCGGCAGCAGGAGTGCAATGCGCGTCTTGCCTGACGGTGTGACCGGTGATCCCACCGACGCCTTCACGGTCGTGGGCGGGGCGGCCGCCGTGCTAGTCTGGGGTTGCTCGCCGCACGCTCCCAGCAGAAAAGCGGCGGTGGCAAGCGCAAAGAGGGACTGGCGCATCGGCGCGAAACTCCGGCGAACGGCTGCAAATGGACGGTAACGAGCGATCACAAGCTAGCGATGGGCAGGCGTCGCGTAAACCACCGCCACTGGTGCCGGGGCTGCATATTGTCGCCACGCCGATCGGCAACATGCGCGACATCACGTTGCGCGCCCTCGACGTTCTGCGCGAGGCCGACCTGATCGCCTGCGAGGATACGCGTGTGTTCGCCAAGCTCGCCAGCCACTACGGCATCGCCGCGCCCACCGTGGCCTACTCCGATGCCACGCAGGATGCCGCCGAACCCAGGATCGTGCGGGCGCTCGCCGCCGGGAAACGGGTGGCGCTGGTCTCCGACGCCGGCATGCCGCTGATCTCCGATCCCGGCTATCGCCTGGTCCGCGCGGCCCTCGCGGGGGACCATGTCGTGACTTCCGCGCCCGGCGCCTCGGCTGTTCCCATGGCGTTGGCGCTCTCGGGCCTGCCGACCGACCGCTTTTTCTTCGGCGGTTTCCTGCCGGCCAAGGAAAGCGAACGCCGCCGCGCCATCGCCTCCGCCGCCGCGGTGCCGGCCACCCTGGTGTTCTTCGAAGCGCCGCACCGTCTCGCCGCTTCGCTCGTCGACCTCGCCGACCTTTTGGGCTCCAGGCCCGCGGCCATCGCGCGCGAACTTACCAAGCTCTTCGAGGAGGTGCGCCGCGGCCCGCTCACCGAGCTTGCCCAGCACTATGCCCTGCACCCCGACGTGAAGGGAGAAATCGTCCTCGTGATCGGACCGCCGGGCGAGACCGAAGCGCCGGCTGCCGAGCGGCTCGATGAGGCGCTGCGTTCGGCGATGGCCGGCGCCTCGGTCAAGGATGCGGCCGCCGAGGTGGCCGCGCGCTATGGCCTCAGGCGCCGTGACGTCTATGCAAGGGCGCTCGAGCTGAAGCGCGAGGCGGTCTCGTGACGACCGAGATCCGCCAGGCGGCCCACCGGCTGGGGCATGTCGCGGAGTGGCGCGCGGTGTGGCGGCTGAGACTCGCCGGCTATTCGATCCTGGCTCGTCGCTACAAGACCAAGCTCGGTGAAATCGACATCGTCGTGCGTCGCGGCGGCATCCTGGCCTTCGTCGAGGTCAAGGCGCGGGCCGACATCCCGACCGCCGCCGACGCCCTGGGCGGCCGGCAGTTCGGCCGCGTGGCGCGGGCCGCCAGCCTGTTTCTGGCGCGCCATCCGCGCTACGCCGCCCATTCCGTGCGCTTCGATGCCGTGCTGGTCACGGGCCTGTGGCCGCGCCATCTGCCCGACGTCTGGCAGCCGCCGGAGTGATGCTTGTCGAGCACTGAGGCCGAGATCCAGCAGAAGTTAGGCCGGCTGCGTGCGCTCTGCGCCGCAGAAGGCGGCCGCCTCGATCTGCTCGAAGCGGCGCTGGCGCTGAGCGTCCTGCGCAGCGACGCGGCGCCGGACCTCTCGCCGTTCCGCCAGCACGTGGCGACGATGGCGTCCGATCTCGCCGACCTGGTGCACCGCCGCGGCGCCTCGCCGGAGCAGCTCGCCGAGATCGTTGCCCGGTCCTACGCCTACCGTGGCGACACCGACTCCTACGACGACTTGCAGAATGCCGACCTCATACGCGTGATCGAGCGGCGCAAGGGCCTGCCGGTAGCCTTGTCGATCCTCTACCTCCATGTCGCCCGCGCGCAGGGCTGGGACGCCGAAGGCTTGGCGTTTCCCGCCCATTTTCTGATCCGCGTCGGCATCGAGGGGGCGCGCCACGTGGTCGATCCCTTCCACGACGGCGTGGTGCGCGACGCGGCCGACCTCCGCACCCTGCTGCGGCAGGTGCTCGGACCGGATGCCGAGCTGCACCCGCAGCATTTCGATCCGGTGTCCGACCGCGACGTGCTGCTGCGGCTCGAGAACAATGTCCGTCTGCGACTTGCCAAGCGCGAGGATTGGGCGGGTGCGGCCCAATCCCTCGAACGCATGCTGGCGATCGCGCCGGACCGGCCGGAGCTGCTGTTCGAAGCCGGGCAACTCAATGCGCGGCTCGACAAGCGCCGCGCCGCCATTGCCGCCTTCCAGCGATTTCTCGACATCGAGGGCGATACGGGCGATCCCGCCTTGCGCCAGCGGGCGCAGGCCCTGTTGCAGGAATTGCGTCGCGGGCTTAACTGACCCGCCTATTTGCCCGTGACCCATTCCCTTAGGATCCGCCCATGAAGCTCAACGTCGCCATTCAGATGGACCATGTGTCGACCATCGACATCGACGGCGATTCGACCTTCGTGCTGGGGCTCGAGGCCGAACGGCGCGGCTACACGGTGTGGCACTACACGCCGCCTGAACTGATCTTCCGCGACCGCAAGGTGATGGCGCGCGCCCAGCCGATGAAGCTCAGGCGCGAGAAGGGCAACCACTTCAGCCTGGGCGCGCCGGAGCTGCTCGACCTCTCGACGCTCGACGTCGTGCTGCTGCGCCAGGATCCGCCGTTCGACATGTCGTACATCACGACGACGCACATCCTGGAGCATATCCATCCGAAGACGCTGGTAGTGAATGACCCGGCGAGCGTGCGCAACGCGCCGGAAAAGCTGTTCGTCACGCATTTCGACAACGTCATGCCGCCGACCCTGATCAGCTCCGATCCGCGCGCCATCCGCGCCTTCCGCGACGAGCACAAGGACATCATCCTGAAGCCGCTGTTCGGCAACGGCGGCGCCGGCGTATTCCGCGTACGGCCCGACGACGAGAACTTCAATTCGCTGCTGGAAATGTTCTCCCTGCGCAGCCGTGAACCGGTGATCGCCCAACGCTACCTGCCGGAGGTGCGCAAAGGCGACAAGCGCATCATCCTGATCGACGGTAAGGCGGCGGGCGTCATCAACCGGGTGCCGGCCGAGGGCGAGGCGCGGTCGAACATGCATGTCGGCGGCGTGGCGGTGAAGGACACGCTCAGCAAGCGCGACAGGGAACTGTGCGAGATCATCGGACCGGAGCTCGCCAAGCGCGGCCTGCTGTTTGTCGGCATCGATGTGATTGGCGACTATCTCACCGAGATCAACGTCACCTCGCCGACCGGCCTGCAGCAGATCAACCGTTTCGACGGCGTCTCGCTGGAAGCGCAGATCTGGGATCGAATCGAGGTGCGTTTCCAGGAAACGCGAGGGAGGGCCTCATGATCCGCCGAGCCTTTCTTGCCCTGGTGGTCGCGGCACCCGCCGGGATGGCGCAGGCGCAGGACATGTTCACGCTCAAGCCCATCGTCAAGGCGGTGCGCGAGGGCGACGACGAGAAGGTGCGCCAGGCGCTGCTGAAGGGCGAGAATCCCAACCAGAACGACACGTCGGGGCAGCCCCTGCTGATGGTTGCCGTGATGGCCGGCCAGATCACCGTGGTCAAGACGCTGCTGAAAGGTGGCGCCATCGTCGACGCCACCGACAGGGAGGGCTACACGTCGTTGTTCCAGGCGGCCCAGCGCGGCGACGGCGAGGTGGTCGACATATTGTTGAAGCACAACGCCAAACCGAACGTGCAGAGCCGCCAGGGCGTCACCGCGCTGATGGCGGCGTCGCGCGCAGGTTACACCGATATCGTGCGGGCGCTGCTCGCCAAGAAGGCCGACCCCAACACGCCGGACTTCACCGGCCGCACGGCGGTCGCCTATGCGCGCCAGTCCGGGCACACCACGATCGAGGCCATGCTGCGCAAGGCCGGCGGACGCGAGTGATGCCGGCGGCCAAAGCCGCGCCGATCTGGATCGCGGGTGCCCTGACGCTCGATCCGGCCGAGATCGAGGAGACCTTCGTGCGGGCCGCCGGTGCGGGTGGCCAGCACGTCAATACGACATCGACTGCGGTGCAGCTGCGCTTCGACGTGCGCCATTCGCCGTCGTTGCCGGACGACGTGCGCCAGCGGCTGGAACGGCTGTCCGGGCGTCGGTTGACGCGCGACGGCGTGCTGGTCCTGGTGGCGCAGGGCGAGCGCAGCCAGAAGCGCAACCGCGAGGAGGCGCTCGATCGCCTGGTGGCGCTGATCCGCGCCGCCGCCCGCCCGCCGGTGCCGCGCAAGAAGACGAAGACGCCCAAAGCCAGCAAGCGGCGGCGTCTCGACGACAAGAAACGTCACGGAACCATCAAGTCGCTGCGCGCCAGGCCGTCGCACGACTGATCAATTGGGGACTTTCATCGGTCCGCTGCGTTCCTTACTGTCGACCCATCAACAAAGAGGTGCCGCGTGGCAGACGTACGCAAGGAAACCGACAGCCTCGGCGAAGTCAGCGTGCCGGCCGACAAGCTGTGGGGCGCGCAGACCCAGCGGTCGCTCGAGCATTTCAGCATCGGCAAGGACCTCATCCCGCGCGAGATGATCACGTCCTACGCCATCCTGAAGAAGGCGGCAGCCAACGCCAACCACGACGGCAAGCGGCTCGACGACAAGACGCATGGCCTGATCGTGCAGGTCTGCGACGAGATCCTGGCTGGCCAGCACCACGACATGTTCCCGCTTCATGTCTGGATGACCGGCAGCGGCACGCAGTTCAACATGAACGTCAACGAGGTGATCTCGAACCGCTGCTGCCAGCTCAGCAACACGCCGCTCGGCTCCAAGGCGCCGGTCCATCCCAACGACCACGTCAACATGAGCCAGTCGTCGAACGACACGTTCCCCTCGGCGATGTACATCGCCGCGGCGGTCAACGTGACCGGCCGGCTGCTGCCCGCGGTGCAGGCGCTGCACGATGCCATTGCGGCCAAGGCCAAGGAATGGGACGGCATCGTCAAGATCGGCCGCACGCACATGCAGGACGCCACGCCGATCACACTCGGCCAGGAATGGTCGGGTTACGTCGGCATGCTGGCCGACGATATCGAGCGCCTGCAGGACGCGCTGAAGGGCGTCTATCGCCTGGCGCTGGGCGGCACGGCGGTCGGCACCGGCATCAACGCGGCGCCGGGCTTCGCCGAGGCCGGGGCGGCCGAGATCGCCAAGCTGACAAAGCTGCCGTTCGTGAGCGCGGCCAACAAGTTCACCGTGCAGGGCGCGCACGATGCGCTGGTCCAGCTCTCCGGCACGCTGCGCACGCTGGCGGTCTCGCTCTACAAGATCGCCAACGACATAAGGCTGATGTCGTGCGGCCCGCGCGCCGGCTTCGCCGAGCTGGAGATCCCGGAGAACGAGCCCGGCTCGTCGATCATGCCGGGCAAGGTCAACCCGACTCAGGCCGAGGCTCTCACCATGATCGCGGTCCAGGTGATGGCCAACGACGTGGCGGTGGGCATGGGCGGCGCCGGCGGCTACCTCGAGATGAACGTCTACAAGCCGCTGATCATCTTCAACATCACGCACTCGATCACCCTCATGACCGACGGCTGCACCAACTTCCGCAAGTTCCTGATCGAGGGCACGAAGCCCAACCTCAAGAAGATCAAGGAATACGTCGATCGCTCGCTGATGCTGGTGACGGCGCTGGCGCCGGTCATCGGCTACGACAAGGCCTCGAAGATCGCCCACTACGCGATGGATAACGACCTCACCCTGAAGGTCGCGGCGCTGAAGCTGGGCTTCGTGAGCGAGGCCGAGTTCGACCGCATCGTCGATCCGGCCAAGATGGTCAGGCCCTACGTCGCGAAGGAATAGCTGCGTTCAGCGTTCGATGATCCAGCGTCTTTCGCTGATGAAGCGGGCGGCGGCCAGGCCCATCGCCATGCCGCCGACGATGAAGCAGCACACGGCGCCGGCCTGGATGGCGGCAAGAATGTCGCCCTGGTTCAGCAGCACGATGGTCTGAAACGCGTAGATGCCGGGCGTCATGATGATGATGCCCGGGACCGTGAGCGCGATGCGCGGATCGCGTAGCGTGGCGCGGGCCAACGAGGCGAGCAGCCCGACCGCGAAAGCGCCGAAGAAGGTGGCCGGCGGCAGCGCCATGCCGAGATCGTGCAGCACCAGGCGAAGGTCGTTGCCCAGCAGGGAGAGGAGGCCGACGGCGAGCACGGTGCGGGCGGAGCTGTTGTAGAGGATGGCGAAGCCGCAGCCACCGGCGAAGCTCGCGACGGCCCGCCACAGCACCGGGACGAGCTCGACACCGTGCGGTGCGCTGGCCGCGGGGACGCTGGCGAGGCCCGCGACGGCGGCGACCAGGGAGAGGCCGAAGGCAGCAGCCAGCAGGATCAGGATGCCGTAGAACAGCCGCGCGACGCCCGCCATCGTCTGGTGTTGCAGCAGGTCGAGCAGGGAAGCGACCAGCGGGAAGCCGGGCACGAGAAAAAGCACCGAGGAGATGAAACCGCCTGCATCGGATGGCCGAAATCCCTGGCCCGAGATGCTTGCCACGATCAGGCAGTAGACACCCGAGGCGAGGACCGCGCACAGCGCCGTCACGGCATACTGGTTGAGGTGGCGGCGGAACATCAGCATGCGCGCGGCCTGGCCCAGGCCGCCGGCGGCGATGGCGGCGCCGGTTCCCAGCATGTCGCTGTCGTTCAGGTAGGAAAAGGCGCCGGAGGCGAGGCCCATCGCGGCAGCGACCGTGATGATCGAATGGATCGGCGCGACAGCTTCGATGGCGTCGAGGTCGGCGGCCAGGTCCTTCGGCGCGAGGTCGGGACGGCGTGTGCGGGCGAGCCGCTCGAGGGCGCCGATGCGCCAGGCGTTGATCCCGGGCGGCGACACTTCGCTGGCCACGGTCACCTGCTCGCCGTTGCGGCGGACGGTGGCCGTCATGCCGTCGATCGTGACGTGCAGCGACAGGCTCTCGATGCCCATGCTGGTGGCCAGCATGCCCATCGAATCGCGCACGCGAAAGGCGGTGTCGCCGGCGCGCAGCATCAGGGTGCCGAAGCGCAACAGGACTTCCAGCGCTTCGGCAAGCGGTGCCTTGTGCCTCGACATGTCCTGCCTGCCGGCCGTCAGACGGTCTGCAGACCCAGCACCGCGGCCGTGTCCTTGCGTACGCGCTCGACGAGCGCGGCGTCCGTCTTCAGGTCATGGCCGTAGGAGGGGATCATTTCCTTCAGCTTGGGCACCCAGTGGCCGACCAGCCGCTCGTGGAAGCAGTTCTCCAGCATGTGGACCATGATCCAGACGGCCGTGGAGGCTCCCGGCGAGGCGCCGAGCAGGGCCACGATCGAGGAGTCGGCCGAATGCACGATTTCGGTGCCGAACTCCAGCGTGCCGGTACGTATCTTGTCCTTTCGAATGATCTGGACGCGCTGGCCCGCAACGTCGAGCTCCCAGTCGGACTCCTTCATGTTGGGATAGAAATCGCGCAGTGCCTTGTAGCGATGGCCCGAACTCTGGAAGACTTGGCCGACCAGGTATTCCTCCAGCGGGAAGTTGTCGCGCGCCACGGCGAGCAGCGGCAGGAGGTTGTCGGGCCGCAGCGACAGCGGCAGGTCGAGCAGCGAGCCGTGCTTCAGGAACTTGGTCGAGAAGCCGGCATAGGGGCCGAACAGCACCCAGCGCTTGCCCTCGATGATGCGGGTATCGAGATGGGGCACCGACATCGGCGGCGAGCCGGAGGCCGCCATGCCATAGACCTTGGCGGCGTGGCGGTCAGCGATCTCGGGCTTGCCGCAGCGCAGCCAGATGCCGCTCACCGGGAAGCCGGCGAAGCCCTTGGCTTCGGGAATGCCGGATTTCTGCAAGAGCGTTATCGCCGCGCCGCCGGCGCCCAGGAAGACGTAGCGCGCGCCGATCCGGCGCGTCTCGTGGGTCGTCTCGTTCCTGACATCGAGCTGCCAGCCGTCGCCGGTCGGCCGGCGCTGCAGGCCGGTCACATCGTGCGAGAAATGAACTTTGAATCCGTCCTGGCGCTTCAGGTAGTTCATCAGGTTGGTGGTGAGCGCGCCGTAGTTCACGTCGGCGCCGGTCACCATGCGGGTGGCGGCGACGGCCTGATTGGGATCGCGACCCTCCATGATCAGCGGCGCCCATTCGCCGATCTGCTTGTGGTCCTCGGAGTATTCCATGCCGCGATAGCAGTGATGCGCGCTCATCGCGGCGTGGCGCTTCTTGAGGAAGGCCACGCGGTCGGCGCCGATCACGAAGCTCATGTGCGGCACCGGATGGATGAACGAATCAGGCGAGGCGATGGCGCCCTTCTTGATCAGGTACGACCAGAACTGGCGCGACAGGTCGAACTCGACATTGACCTCGAGCGCCTTGGAAATGTCGACGCTGCCGTCCTTGCGCATCGGCGTGTAGTTCAGCTCGCAGTTGGCGGCATGGCCGGTGCCGGCATTGTTCCAGGCGCCGGAGCTCTCCTGCGCTTCGCCGGGCATGCGTTCGATGATTTCGAGCCTGAGATGGGGCTGCAGCTCCTTCAGGAACACGGCGAGCGTCGTACTCATGATGCCGGCGCCCACCAGGACGACATCGGCAGTCGTGACGTCGGTGCTCTCGCTCATGCGATTTCCCCCGGAAGGCCTATTTGGCGCGCTTGAACGGAACCGTCACGTCGTCTGCCAACACGACATAGACGCGCCGCCAGGGCTGGTCGTCGACCAGCCTCCAGGTGTGCCCGCCGCCCGCCGTATCCTCGGCCAGCAGGATGTCGCCCGGTTTCATCGTGAAGTGCTGGCCGCCGCGCGTCTGGAAATCCAGGGTTCCGCTCAGCGTAATGACCAGCTGCCGGACCGGCGCAGTATGCCAGGCGAGGGTGCCGCCGGACGCGGTTTCCTGGAACGACGCATGGGCGGTGTCGAGCTTGCCGCTGAGAAGGTCGCCGTGGGCACCGGGTTCGAGCTCGATCCAGCCCTCCTCGAAGTGCGAGTTCTCGTCTTCGCCGGTCCAAATCCGAACGCATCGGATCATCGTGCTGTCCCTTGTTTGCCGACAATATGGTGGTGAATGACCGTAGTATGGGCCTGTTCAGCTGGCAAGAAACGAGGCGTGTTCGGCGACATGCCTGCTCTCGGCGGGCATCGCGCTTAACTAAGGATGAGCGGCGTCGCCGCTAAAATGATCTGAAAACCTCTAAGACGTTGCCAATCAATGGACGTGCCGCCCGCTTTGCGGCTCGACTTCGACAGTTGCCGTCATGCCGGCGACCAGGCGAACACCATCGGGGACCTCCTTGATCCGGATGCGCACCGGCACGCGCTGCGCCAGACGTACCCAGGTGAAGATCGGGTTGACGATGGCCAGCCCCTGCTGGTCGGGCTGGGCATTGGAGACGTTGATGCCGCGCGCGACGCTGCCGACTTCGCCGCGCACGATCTGGCTGTAGCCCATCAGCTTGACGTTCGCCGGGTCGCCCTCGCGGATCGAGGCCAGCTGCGTCTCCTCGAAATAGGCGTCGACCCAGAAGGAATCGGCATCGACGAGCGAGATCACGTTCTTTCCGACGGTGATGTAGTCGCCCAGCTGGGCCAGGAGATTGGTCACCCAGCCATTCACCGGAGCGTGGATCTGGGTGCGCTCCAGATTGACCTTGGCCTGGTCGCGGGTGGCAGAGGCCTGGGCGATCGTGGCCTCGGCGCTGGCGCGTTGCGCCTTGAGCGAGGCGATCTGGCGCTGGGCGAGCGTGAGGGCCGCCTGCTCGTTCCTGAGCGCCGCCTGGTCCTTCAGCAGGTTCGAGGCCGTTTGCTGCTCCATCTGCACGGTCCCGTATTCGCGTTGGGCCAGGTCCTTGTAGCGCGCCGCCTGCTCCTGCGAGAACGTCACCGCCGCCTGCGCCTGTTCCACCAGCGCCTGGCTGGCGGCGATCTGCGCCTGCTGCACCGTGATCTGCGCATCGATGGTCTGGGCGTTGGCCTCAGCCTGCTGCACGGCCGCCTCGGCCAGCCGGACGGCGATCTGGTAGTCGGTCGGCTCGATGATCACCAGCACGTCGCCCTTGCGGACGAGCTGGTTGTCCCGCACCGGCAGCTCGACAATGCGTCCCGCGACCTCCGGTGCCATGGTGACGACGTAGCTGCGCACCGTGCCGTCGCGCGTCCATGGCGTCCCCATGTATGCGTTCCACATCGTCCAGCCGAGCACGATGGCAACGGCCGTCGTGGCAAGCGTTATCAGGACCGGAACGATCCGCAGGCGTAGCTTGGGGAGCCTGGGCCGGGTAGGTGCTGTGGGAGGAGGCGCGCGAGCGGGAAGGTCGACGACCTTGGCATGCTCTGGCGTGGTTTCAGATGGCGACATGACGGCCTCAGCGGGCGATGACCAGGACCATCGACGACAGCACGATGATGTAGACGGAAAAGACGAACAATGCCGGGTGCCAGACATGCCGCAGCAGGCCGTAACGGGCCACCGTCCAGCGCAGGCCGATGGTGACGAACCATGCTGCCACCATCAGCAGCGAGATCGGCGCGACATAGACGCCGAACAAATCGATTTCGAAGAACTTCAACCCGCTTCTCCCCTGTCGAAGTAGGCCTGGTGCTGGCTGAGGGCGTCGCGAACCAGGAGGATACGGCCGCGCGCGCGGGCGGCAAGCGAGGTCTCGGCGCCGGGCTCGGCAACGGACGCAAGGTGGTCATCGAGCCTCCCCAGCTCGGCGCTTGCGGCCGTGCTGTGTCCCTGCGCAAAGGCAGCGAGTGCCAGGTCGAGCTCCGGGTTCAGGCCAAGTTGGGGGCCGGCGCGGCGAAGGTGGATGATCGCGATGCCGACCGACAGCGCCGCCATGAGGTGCGCGCGCTTCAGGGGATCGGACGCGTCGGGCACCGCCGCAAGGCGATGGTACATGCGGTCTTCCCAATCTTCGGGCGTATGCAGCGCGGCGGTCGTCGTGGCGAGCCGGCGGAGGTCGCGCAGCGCGAATGCCGTCAGCCGCCCAGCCCTGAGTTCCGGCGATAGCGGCGGCACCAGGCGAAACGACAGGGCGCCGATCCCGCAGCCTACGACCAGGGCCAGCGCCGTGTTGTAGAATTGCAGCGTGTCGTAGCTCATCGGGTTGGCGGGTGCCAGCAGCGGGACGATATTGGCGGCCATCGGCGTGAACAGCCCGACCTGCCAGGGTTGCGCCGTCAGGGCCCCGATCGGGACCAGATAGAGCGCCATCACCAGGCTGAAGCCGGCGAAGGTCTCGACATTGGGCAGGACGGCAAACAGCAGGACCGCGGCGCAGACCGCGGCAAGGCTGTTGCCCACCGTGAAGCTGATGGCGCGCGCGTAGCTTTCGTCAGCTCTCGGCGCAAACAGGATCACGGTAATCGCCGTCCAGGTGATGCCCAGGGCGCCGTTCGGCCATTGGCTGACGATCCAGAAGATCTCGGCGGCGCCGATGGCGAGGAACGCGCGGCCGGCATCGACCAGGGCCGGCAACCAGTCGGCGACGTGAAGCCTTGCGCCACGACGGCGACCACGACGATCCGGATCGGCCGTCAGCAATGCCAGCCCGTCGAGGGCATGGCAGAAACCGGCCAGCACGCGGGCCGCCTGGTCGGCAATCAACCGCAGCGACGAGCTGCCGGCCGGCAAGGCAAGCAATCGCCGGACGGCGGCCGCACAGTGCTGCCGCATCGCCAGGGGATCCTTTATCCAGGGCGACGGATCGCCCGGCGGCGACGTCGACCGGAGATCGGACGGCAGGATCGCCAGCACGGCATCGGCCTGGCGAGCCGCGTCGTCGGGCATGGTCGAAAGCCGCAGCGCAATCGGGCGCCAGGCGGCGAGGGCTGCGAACAGGCCCGCCATCGCCGACTGCAGGACGGGCGAGTGATAGCGCAGCTGGGAGGATTCCCCGAGCGCTTCGTCGATGGCCGGGTCGAGCGTGATGACGCGCCGCAGGAGTTCGCGTCGCAGCACCTGCAGCTCCGCGAACGTCGGCCCGGTTCGCGCCAAGGTGGCGGCGAACCGGTTGGCGATCTCCGCCGCCAGGCCGGCGAACAGCGCGGCAAGGCGCCGGGGCGCGCCGCCGCGATCGGTCCCGGCGAGGACGATGCCGGCGCAGGCGATGCCGATCCAGATCTCGCTGACCCTCGTGATGGCCAGCATGAAGGCCTGCCCGTTCGGGCCGCCGGTGGCGCCCAGCTGGTCGCTGGCGATGATCGCGGCGGTGTAGCCCGCCAGCGCCGCCGCATAGGCCGCGAAGTTGCGCAGCTGCGTGGCGACCAGGGCGCAGCCGGCGCACCACAGCGCCAGGCCGATCAGGAATGGGCCGCGCTGCTGGGGGAACGCCGCCGTCAGCAGCACGATCGCCACCGCACCCACCACGGTGCCGATCATGCGGAACCATCCCTTGCGCAGCGACGCGCCGAGATGCGGCTGGCAGACCAGGGCGGCGGAGGTGCCGGCCCAATAGGCGTTGTCGAGCTCGAGCCAGAACGCGACGTAGAGGGCAAGACAGACGGCGGCCCACAGGCGCAGCCCGAACAGCAGGGGCGGGGCGGTGACTCGTCCCGCAGTCGCCAGCGTCGCCTGCCATCGTGCGATCGGGCTCGGACTGGAAGATGGGCTAGATGTATTCGAACCGGCAGGCATTCTTCTAGTCAGGTTGCCGCGGCGACATACGGCCTGACCATCTTGGTCGGATTGACCGCGCGGTCCAAGGTCTTCTCATCCACCAAACCGAGCTGCAAGGCACCGGCGCCCGTGCGGTCACCAGCATCAGCGAGCGTCGGATGTAAGCGTCTATCCTGCCGCGATTGAGCCGCGTGCCCTCGATCAGGAACATGCGCAAACCCATATAGGGTTACTTCAAAAGAAGCAGACGCCATAGGCATCGGATGCTATATCCGCCGCCACGTCCCCGTAGCTCAGCTGGATAGAGCAGCGGTTTCCTAAACCGGAGGTCGGAGGTTCGAATCCTCTCGGGGACGCCATTTCCGCCGGCGTCGCCAAGCCGTCAGATCTCGACCTGGCTGCCGAGTTCGACGACGCGGTCGGCGGCAGGCGGTAATACTCCATCGCCGAGCCCGACAGGCGGACCATCGCGGCGAACAGTGTCTCGCGCCACGGCGGCATGCCAGCGTGCCCAGCGGGAATCAGGGTCTCCCGCCCCAGGACATAGCCGGTGCGCAGTGGCTCCTCGTGCCATTCGGTTGGCAGGAAGCCCAGCGCCTTCGGCACGTTCGGCTCGTCGCGGAAGCCGAACGTCAATATGGCGCGCGCCGTGCCCGGCGCCAGCTCCTCGAAGGACAGCCGATGGACATGCTTCACGTGCGGCGTCAGGGCGGTGCGGATGGTGAGCAGCAGCACGCGTTCGTGCAGCACGTGATAGTGCTTCAGGCTGTGCAGCAGGGCGATCGGCACGCCGGCGGGATCGCGCGTGAAATAGACCGCCATGCCCGGCACCCGCTGGATGCGGGCGCATGTGTGCAGGAAATCTTCGACCGGCATGGCCTCGCTCGCCAGCCGCTGGGCGAGCAGGGTGCGGCCGCGTCCCCAGGTGGTGAACAGCAGCATCAGCACGGCCGCGATCGCCAATGGCAACCAGGCGCCGTCGGGGATCTTGGTGGCGGAAGCGCCGAACAGGGCGAGGTCGAAGGCCAGCAGCACGGCGTAGAGCGCGACCATCCAGATCCGGCGCAGCCGCCAGATGCGGAAGATGACGAAGCCCATGACCAGCGTCGTCAGCACCATGGTCGAGGTCACCGCGAAGCCGAAGGCAGAAGCCAGCGCCGTCGAAGACCTGAAGCCCAGCACAAGACCGATCACGGCGACGCAGAGAAGGGCGTTGACGGCCGGGACGAACACCTGCCCGCGTTCGTCGGCGGAGGTGTGGACGATCTTGAGCCGCGGCAGGTAGCCCAGTTGCATCGCCTGCTGGGTGATCGAAAAGGCGCCGGTAATGGCGCTTTGGCTGGCGATCACCGTAGCGGCGGTGGCGAGCGCCAGCAGCGGCCACAGCGCCCAGCGTGGTGCCAGCCGGAAGAAGGCCTGATCGACGCCGCCGGATCTTCGAGCAGCAGCGCCGCCTGGCCGGCATAGCAGAGCAGCAGGGCTGGCAGGACCGCGGCCATCCAGGCGCGCGCGATCGGCCGGCGGCCGAAGTGGCCCATGTCGGCATAAAGCGCTTCGGCGCCGGTGATGGTGAGCACGACGGTGCCCAGCGTCAGGAAGGCGCGCAGCGGGCTTGCGCTAACGAAAGCGAAGGCATAGCCGGGATGGGCGGCCAAAAGCACGTCCGGGCGTGCGGCGAGGTTTCATCACCCCGAGCAGGCCGATGACCATGAACCAGACCAGCATGACCGGACCGAAATAGCGGCCGACCAGCCCGGTGCCGAAATGCTGGATGGCAAAGAGCGCGAGCGCGATGACCAGGGTGATCGGGACCACGGCGACGGCGAAGTCCGCGTGGACGAGCGTCAGGCCCTCGACAGCCGAGAGGATCGAAATCGCCGGCGTGATCACGGCGTCGCCGTAGAACAGCGAGGTTGCGAGCAGCGCGGCCATTGAAATGGCCGGCAGCAGGCGGGCACGGGGCGCCACCCGGCGGATCACGGCAAGCAGCGCGAAGGAGCCGCCCTCGCCAGGGGGTGGGCGCCGATGAAGCTTTCACGAAACGCGTAGAGCGGGCTGGTGCCGATGTCGCCGAATACGACGCCGAGGGCGCCCAGCGCGAGGCGCAGGTTCGGACTGGCAGCCGAAACGGGGTTCACTGCCGCGGTCACGATCGCTCCCCCAACTGTCCAATTCGGACCGCCAGCAAAGAGCCATTGCGTTACATAAGCGTGATGGTGCGATGCGGCGTTCGCAGTCGTGCTGCTTCAGTGCTGCTGCACTGGACGGCGCGGTGCGCCGTAACAGCTTCATATTGTTTGCATATCTGCGCACCTTTACCGGCAGGTTGACGACCCCGCCGGCCTCTGAATAGCTGTTCGGCGACGATTTGGTCGCTCCATCGATATCAAATCGGTCGACGATCGCGTCGTTGCACTCATCGAGAGGGAGGAACGATCGTGAAAAAAATGTTGATTGCCACTGCCGCTACCGCCGCCCTGCTGAGCTTCGTCGGAACCCCGCAATCGGCGGACAAGAAGACCCTGGCCTTCGTGGTCAACGGCGCCTCCGATTTCTGGAAGGCGGCCGAAGCCGGCGTCAAGAAGGCACAAGGCGAGCTGCCGAACTACACGCTCGTCTTCAAGTATCCCGAGCAGTCGTCGGCGGCCATCCAGACGCGCATGATGGACGATCTGGTCGCGGCGGGCGTCGCCGGTATCATGGTGAGCGCGGTCGATCCCAAGACCATGGGCGACGCGCTGAACCGCGTCGGCGGCCAGGTCGCCCTGTTCACCACCGACAGCGACGCGCCCAACAGCAAGCGCATCGCCTATATCGGCTCCTCCAACGTCGACGCCGGCAAGCAGGCCGGCCAGCTGATGCTGAAGGCGATGCCCAACGGCGGCAAATGCATGGGCTTCGTCGGCCTGCCGGGCGCCGACAATGCGCGCGAGCGCATCGACGGCGTGAAGGAGACCATCAAGGGCTCGAAGATCGAGCTGGTCGATGTGCGCGCCGACGACATCGACCAGACGCGCGCCAAGCGCAACGTCGAGGACACGATCACCGCCCGTCCGGAAATCAACTGCATGGTCGGCTTCTACTCCTACAACACGCCGCGCATCTACGAGGCGCTGAAGGAGGCCGGCAAGATCGGCAAGGTGACGATCATCGGCTTCGACGAGGACGCGATCACCCTGGGCGGCGTCAAGGAGGGCACGATCGTCGGCACCGTCGTGCAGCAGCCCTATGAATGGGGCTACCAGGGCATGAAGGACATGGCGAAGTACCTCGAGGGCGACAAGTCGTTCATCCCCGCGAACCACCTGATCATCGTGCCGACCAAGATCATCGACAAGAGCAACGTCGATGCCTTCTGGACCGAGCTGAAGGCGCGGCAGGGCAAGAAGTAAGGCTGCGCCGCCTCTCTCATGTTCCTCTCCCCCACTAGGGGGAGAGGCTAGGTGAGGGGGGCTTCGAAGATCGTCTGCAACCCCCTCACCCAACCTCTCCCCCAAGTGGGGAGAGGAGGAAGAGGAGATTGGCCTTGGACTGCGGATTGGTCATAGACTGAGCGTCGTGCCCGGGCCCGTGACTCCACCGCTCCTCGAACTCGTATCGGTCAGCAAGACCTATCCCGGCGTGCAGGCGCTCGATCGCGTCAGCCTGCGCGTCGAGCGCGGCGAGGTGCTGGCGCTGATCGGCGAGAACGGCGCCGGCAAGTCGACCCTGATGAAGATCCTGGGCGGCGTCGTCGAGCCGAGCGAAGGGCTGATCCGCATCGACGGTACGGCGCATGCGCAGCTCACGGTCGCCGGCGCCATGGCGGCGGGCATCGCCTTCGTGCACCAGGAGCTCAACCTCTTCGACAACCTCGACGTGGCGGCCAACGTGATGATCGGGCGCGAACCGGTCTTCGGCGGGCCGATGAAGCTGATCGACCGGACGGCGCTCGAGGCAAGGGTGACGCCGCTGCTGCGGCGGCTTGGCGTCGACTTCGAGGCCAGCACACCGGTCGCCCAGCTGTCGCTCGCCCAACGCCAGCTCGTCGAGATCATCAAGGCGCTGTCGCTCGAGGCGCGCATCGTCATCATGGACGAGCCGACCTCGAGCCTCACCGCCACGGAGACGGCGCGCCTGCTGAAAGTGATCGCCGAGCTCAAGGCCGCCGGCGTGGCGGTGATCTTCATCTCGCACCGCCTGAACGAGGTCGAGCACTGCGCCGACAGGGTCGTGGTGCTGCGCGACGGCGCCGTCGTGGGCGAACTGGCGCGGGGCGCGATCGGGCACGACGCCATGATCCGCATGATGATCGGCCGCGACCTGAAATCGCTCTACATACCGCCCCGGCGCGCGCCGGCCGGCGCCGTGCTCGAGATCGCGGCCTTGCGGACGCAGGCGCATGCCGGCCACGCGATCGACCTTTCCCTGCACGCGGGCGAGATCCTCGGCATGGCGGGCCTGGTCGGCGCCGGCCGCACCGAGCTCGCCTGCGCCATCTTCGGCGTCGAGCGGCCGGCCGGTGGGGAAGTGCGCCTCGATGGTCGCACGATCGCCATCCGCACGCCGCGCGACGCCATCGACCACGGCATCTTCCTCATCCCGGAGGACCGCAAGCGCTCCGGGCTGGTGCTCGAATCGTCGGTCAACGAGAACATCTCGCTCGCCAACCTTGCCGCCTTCGCCTGGAACCTGCTGATCCGCACCGGCGCCGAGCGCCGCAACGCGACCGAGCGCAGCGCCGCGCTCGACATCCGGACGGCCTCCATCGACACGATGGTCGGCACCCTGTCAGGTGGCAACCAGCAGAAGGTGGTGCTGGCGAAGTGGCTGTCGATGACGCCGCGGGTCGTGATCTTCGACGAGCCGACGCGCGGCATCGATGTCGGCTCGAAGTCGGAAATCTACACCCTGATGCGCGGGCTGGCCGATTCCGGCATCGCCGTCCTCATGATCTCGAGCGACATGGAGGAGGTGATCGGCGTCAGCGACCGCATCGTGGTCATGCGCGAGGGCCGGATCGGCGGCTTCCTCGACCGTCCCGAATTCAGCGAGGAGAACGTGATGCGCCTGGCCGTCGGTCGGCGCGACCTGCAGGAAGCGGAGGCCGTGACGTGCTGAAGAAGGATCTCGGCCTCTTCCTGCTGATCGTCGTGGTGGGCCTCGTCGTTTCCATCCTGAACCCGCGCTTCCTGTCGCCCATCAACCTCGGCAACACGGCGAACCTGATCGGCCTGTTCGGGCTGTTCTCGATCGGCGAGGGCTTCGTCATCATCACCGGCGGCATCGACCTCGCGATCGGCTCGATGTTCGCCCTGCTCGGCGTCATCTATATCGACCTGCTCGTGACCTGGCAGCTGGAGTGGTGGATCGCCGTGCTCGTGGTCATTCTGGGCGGCGTCGTGCTGGGCGCGATCCACGGCTTTCTCGTAACGCGGCTGCGCCTGCAGCCCTTCATTGTCACCCTGTGCGGCCTGCTGATCTACCGCGGCGTCGCGCGCTATTACACCAACGACGGCACCGCGGGCTTCGAGTTCGGCCAGAGCTTCCCGACGCTCGAATGGCTGACGACGGGCCGCACGCTGGGTGTGCCGCATTCCTTCATCATGTTCCTGGCCGTCGCCGCCGTGATGGCCGTCGTGCTGCATCGCTCGGTGTTCGGCCGCTATCTGTTCGCCGTCGGCAAGAACGAGGAGGCGGCGCGCTACTCGGGCATCCGCACCGGACGCATCGTGGCGGCGGCCTACATCATCAGTGGCGGCCTGGCGGGGCTCTCCTCGATCTACCTGGCGATGTACACGCGCTCGATCTCGCCGGCGTCGCACGGCAATTTCTACGAGCTCTATGCCATCGCGGCCGCTGTGCTGGGCGGCTGCTCGCTGCGCGGCGGCGAGGGCTCGATCCTGGGCATCGTGCTGGGCGCCATCCTGCTGCAGATCCTGCAGAACCTGGTGAACCTGCTCGGCATCCCTAGCTCGCTCAACTTCGCCGTGATGGGCACGGTGATCCTGCTGGGCGTCGTGGCCGACCAGCAGCTCACGCGTCTCAGGGACCGTCGGGCGAAACGCTAGCGCACGCCTCAGGTCGGCGTGCTGGCGGGCTCGGCGGCCGGCGCCTTGCTCTTCTTGCCGCGCTCCTCGAAGCGCTGCAGCACGGTGAAGAACGACGGCACGAACAGCACGGCGAGGCAGGTCGAGGCGATCATGCCGCTGAACACGGCGAGGCCGAGCGAAATGCGCGAGTTCGCGCCGGCCCCCGTCGCGGTGACCAGCGGCACCACGCCCAGGATGAAGGCGAACGAGGTCATCAGGATCGGCCGGAAGCGCGTGCGGGCCGCCTGGACGGCGGCCTCGACGATCGGCTTGCCCTCGACCTTGCGGGCGTCGCGCGCGACCTCGACGATCAGGATGGCGTTCTTGGCGCCGAGCGCGATCAGCAGCATCAGGCCGATCTGGGTGTAGAGGTTGTTGGCAAGGCCGATGCTGCCCAGCGCGATCGCCGGGCCGATCAGCGCCAGCGGCACGGCGAGGATCACGGCGAGCGGCGCGATCCAGCTTTCGTACTGGCCGGCCAGGCAGAGATAGACCAGCAGGATGGCCAGCGCGAACACATAGAGCAGCTGGTTGCCGACGATGTTCTCCTGATAGGACATCGCGGTCCATTCGTAGCCGGTGCCCGGCGGCAGCGTCTGGCCGGCGATCTGGTCCATCAGGTCGATCGCCTCGCCGGAGCTGAAGCCCTCGGCCGGCGAGCCCACGATCGCAGCCGACGGATAGAGATTGTAGAGGCTGATCAGCGGCGGCCCCGAATCCTGCGTCAGCGTCGCCAGGGCGCCGATCGGCACCATCTGGCCGTCGGCGTTGCGCACCTGCAGCCGCAGGATGTCCTCGGGCTTGGTACGGTACTGCGAATCGGCCTGCAGGAAGACCTGCAGCGTGAGGCCGAACTTGTTGAAGCGATTGACGTAGGCCGAGCCAAGGTACGAGGAGAGCGTGGTGAAGACCTCGCCGACCGACACCTTCAGGGTCTCGGCCTTGGAGCGATCGACGTTGACCCGCACGTGCGGCGCGCCGGCGCGGAAGGACGTGACGAGGTTGCTGAGCGCCGACTGCGTGCCGGCCTGCTCGATCACGTTTTGCGTGGCGTTCTGCAGCTTGACGTAGTCGAAGCTGCCGTCGCGCTGCTCGACCTGCATCTGGAAGCCGCCGGCATTGCCGATGCCCTGGATCGCCGGCGGCACGAGCGGGAAGGCCCGGCCGTCCTGCAGGACCTGGGTCTCGCGCGCGATATGCATGACGATCGAGCGCAGGTCCTGCCCCGGCTGCCCGGCGCGAACGCCCCAGTCCTTCAGGATCACGTAGGCGACCCCGGCATTGGCCAGGGCCGAGTTGCTGTCGAGCACGGAGAGGCCCGCGAGCGCCACGACATGATCGACGCCCGGCGTGGCCTGGGCGATGACGCTCACCTGGTCGAGGGCGGCGGTGGTGCGCTCCAGGGAGGCGCCGTCGGGCAACTGCACGCCGATCAGCAGGTAACCCTGGTCCTCGTTGGGGATGAAGGCGCCCGGCAGGCGTGCGACGCCCCAGCCGCCCACGCCGGCCAGCACGAGGGCCAGCAGCACCATGAGGCCCGCATGCCGCACCATGCCGCCGACCAGCCAGGCGTAGCCGTTCTCCACGCGCTGGTAGACATTGTTGAAGCCACGGAAGAAGAAATTGCGCTTCTCCGGCGGCGTGGCGGGCCTGAGCCACATGGCGCACTGCGTGGGCTTCAGGGTCGCAGCGTTGATGGCGCTGATGAAGGCGGTGGCGGCGATGACCAGCGCGAATTGCGCGAACATCTTGCCGGTGAGGCCGGGCACGAAGGCCGCCGGCAGGAACACCGACATCAGCACCAGGGTGATGCCGATTACCGGCCCGAACAGCTCGTCCATCGCCTTGATGGCGGCGTCGTGGGGCGTCATGCCGCGCTCGATATGGCGCGCCACGCCCTCGACGATCACGATCGCGTCGTCGACGACGATGCCGATCGCCAGCACGATGCCGAACATGGTCGTCGTGTTGATGGTGAAGCCGAGCGCCGCCATGGCGGCGAAGGCGCCGATGATCGTCACCGGAATGGTGGTTGCCGGCACCAGCATGGCGCGCCAGTCCTGCAGGAAGATCACGATCACGATGAGGACCAGGATGCCGGCCTCGCCCAGGGTCATGAAGACCTCGTTGATCGAGGCCTTCACGAACTTCGTCGTGTCGAACGGCACGTCGTAGGCGAGGCCCGGCGGGAACGCCTTGGCAAGCTCGGCCATCTTGGCGTTGACCCGCGTGGCCACGTCCAGCGCGTTGGCCTCGGGAAGCTGGTAGATGGCGATGCTGGCGTTGGGCTTGCCGTTCAGCTTGGAGGTCTGCGAGTAGGTCTGGGCGCCCAGCTCGACCCGTCCGATGTCCTTCAGCCGCAGGATGCGGCCGCCGTTGCCCTGGGCCGTCTTGACGATGATGTTGCCGAATTCCTCGGGCGTGCTGAGGCGCCCCTGGATGTCGACGGTGAACTGGAAGTCCTGGCCCTTCGGCGCCGGCGGCGTGCCGACCTGGCCCGCCGTCACCGGCTGGCTCTGCTCCTGGATGACCCGGCTGACCGCCGACGGCGTCAGGCCGTAGGTATAGAGCTTCTGCGGATCGAGCCAGACGCGCATCGAATACACGCCGACGCCCAGCACGTTGACGTTGCCGACGCCCGGCAGACGCGACAGTTCGTTGACCAGGTTGATGGTCGCGAAGTTGCTGAGATACAGGCTGTCGAAGCGCCCGTCCGGCGAGTTCAGGGACACGATCTGCAGGATCGATGTCGACTTCTTCTCGACCGTGAGGCCCTGCGCCTGCACCGAGGCCGGCAGCGAGGCCAGCGCCGTGCTGACCCTGTTCTGCACCAGCACCTGCGCGAAATCGAGGTCGGTGCCGATGGCGAACGTCACGGTGAGCGTGTAGGTGCCGGCATCGGTGCTGTACGACTGCATGTAGATCATGCCTTCGACGCCGTTCACCTGCAGCTCGATCGGCAGGGCGACATTCTCGACGACGGTCTTCGCGCTGGCGCCCGGATAGGTCGTCGTCACCTGCACGGTGGGCGGCACGATGTTGGGATACTGGGCGATCGGCAGGGTGGCCAGGGCGACGCCGCCGATCAGCACGATGACGATCGCCAGCACATTGGCGAGGACCGGCCGGTTGATGAAAAACGCGGAAATCATCGGGGAATCCGGGCCGGTTACTTGGTCGGGGCGGCAGGCGGCGCGGCTGCTGGCGGCGCGGTGGCTGGCGGCGCGGCAGCCGGTGGCGCAGCAGCGGGTGGTGCGGCAGCCGGTGTTGCGGCTGCTGGTATTGCCGCCGCCGGCGGCGTGGCGATGGCGGTTTCCTTGGGCACGGCCTTGCTGCCCGGGACCGCCTTGCCGTTGGTCGTCAGCACGACGCGATCGTCGGCCGTGAGGCCGGTCGCGATCACGCGCAAGCCGCCGACCAGCAGCTGGCCGAGGGTAACGCGCCGCTGCTCGACGACGTTGTCCTTGTTGACGACCAGCACGTACTTGCCGGCCTGGTCCTCGGCGATGACGCGGTCGGGAATGATGAAATCGGCCGTGGCGCCCTGTGCCGTGGGCACCCGGATGCGGGCGAAGAAGCCCGGCAGCAGATCGCGATTGGGATTGTTGAACAGGCCGCGCACCAGGATCGTGCCGGTCATGGGATCGAGTTCAGGCGAGACGTAATTGAGGAAGCCCTGGTGGGGGAAGCCCTCTTCGTCCATCAGGCCGATATCGAGCGGTATCTTGCTGAGTTCCTCGACCGTGAGCCGGCGCTTGAGCTTGTCGCGGATGTTGAGGACGTCCTGCTCGCTCATGTTGAATTCGACGTAGATCGGGTTGAGCTGGACGATGGTGGCGAGCTTGGTCGCGACACCGTTGCCGACCAGCTCGCCGACCGAGATCAGATGCTTGGTGACGACGCCGTCGTACGGCGCCACCACGGTGGTGTAGCCCAGGTTGGTCTGGGCGATGACGAGGTTGCCTTCCTGGTTCTCGACGTTGGCCCGCGCCGAATCGCGCTTTGCCTTGGCCTGGTCGTAGGTGTTCTGCGCCGTGACGTTCTGGCGCAACAGCGTCTCCTGGCGGGTGAACTCGGCCTCGGCGTTCAAGAGCTGGGCCTTGGCCGAATCGAGCTCGGCCTGGGCCTCCTTGACCTTGGCCTGGTACATGGTCTGTTCGATCACGAAGAGCGTGTCGCCCTTCTTCACGAAGCCGCCGTCGGTGTAATTGATCGAGGTCAGGAAGCCCTCGACGCGGGCCACCAGGTCGACCGTGTTGAAGGCCACCGTGTTGCCGGTCAGCACTTCGAAGGGCTGGACCTGCTGCTGCAACGGCTTGGCGACGCTGATCTCCGGCGGCGGCGGCGGCTGGAACTTGTTCTCGGGCTTGCAGCCGGCCAATGCGGCGGCCACCAAGGGCAGCAAAATCAGGCTGCGAAACAACATGGTTCGGACGACGCTCCCCGCGATGCTGGTCGCAAGCGTTAGCGCATCCCACCCCGGAATGCCACCGTGGAGACCTCAGGCAAAGGGGTACGGCCCGTCGAAACGGCCGATATAGCTCGTATGCGTGACCATGACGCCGTCGCGCCACCAGTGCAGCAGGCAGGCGGGCGGCTCGCGGAAGGAAGCCGGTTGGGCGTCAGGACGAAGGCGGAGTGCAATTTGTGTCGCCGTGCTCGGACAGGAGCACAGCAGGGTGCCCGCCCAGCGCTGCAGGATGGGCCGATGGACGTGGCCGCACAGCACGCGCTCGACATTGGCGAATTGGCGGATCACGGCCTCAATACGTTCCGGCCGCCGGCACATGTATTTGTCGAGATAGGGAATGCCGCAGGCAATCGGCGGATGATGCATCAGCACGACGGTCGGGGCGCCTTGCGTGGCCGCGAGCGTCGTCGCGAGCCACGCCAAGCTCGCCTCATCGACCTCGCCGTGATGGTCGCCCGGCACCGTCGTGTCGAGGGCCACGATGCGCACGGGAAATTGATCGATGACGTAATGCTTGGGGCCGTTCGCCGGCAGATACGAGTGTTCCGAAAAGGACAGTGCCAGCCTCTCGCGGTCGTCGTGGTTGCCCGGCATCAACAGGTAGGGCAGTTCGAGGCCGCCGAGCAGCGCCTGCAACGAGTCGTATTCGGCCTGCAGCCCCTCATCGACCAGATCGCCGGTGATCAGCACGAGGTCGGGGCGGGGGTCGAGCCGGTTCAAGTGCTCGACGGCGTCGGCGAACATGCGGTTGGAGTCGACGGCGTCCTTGTAGCGCTCGCCCGTTGGCCGCACGTGGAGGTCGGAGATCTGCGCCAGCAGCGTGGTGGCGTCAGCTCCGCCGGAAGATCAGCGAGAGATTGTTGGCCGGCATCACGACGATCTCGGGGGCACCGAAGCCGTTCTCGTTCGCCCAGGCCGCCACGTCCTCGAGATCGCGCACGCCCCATGCCGGGTTGCGTCGCCGCAGGTCGCGGTCGAAGGCGTCGTTGCTCGGTGCGGTGTGCCGGCCACCACGATGGTAGGGCCCATAGAGATAGAGTAATCCGTTCGCCGGCAGCAGTCGGCCGGCGCCGGCGATCAGGCCGGTCGCCGCCTGCCAGGGCGCGATGTGGATCATGTTGCAGCAAAGCACGGCGTCGGCTTGCTCGACTGGCCACGCGGCCGATTGCGCATCGAGCGCCACGGCAGGACGCACATTGGCGAGGCCGGTCTCGCGCGCCCAGTCGTCGATGCTGGCGCGGGCCTCGCTGTCGGGATCGCTCGGCTGGAAGACGAGGTTGGGCAAGGCGGCGGCAAAGTGCATGACGTGCTCGCCCGAGCCGCTGGCGACTTCCAGCACGAGGCCGGATTCCGGCAGGTGCCGGCGCAGCACGTCGAGGATGGGTTGGCGGTTGCGGGCCGCGGCCGGCGCGTGGCGCCTCATCGTGCCGCCTGCATGGCCTGCCAGACATGCGCCGGCGTGGCCGGCCCCTCGAAGTCCTTCACGCCGAGCGGCGCGAGCGCGTCGAGGATGGCGTTGGCGATGGCGGGAAAGGCCGCGATCGCGCCCGCCTCGCCGCAGCCCTTGACGCCCAGCGGATTGGTCGTGCAGGGCGTGCCGTTGAAGCCGAGATCGAACGACGGGAGATCGTCGGCGCGCGGCATCGCGTAGTCCATGAACGAGGCGGCCACCATCTGCCCGGATTGCGCATCGTAGGTCGCATGCTCCAGCAGCGCCTGGCCCACGCCTTGCGCCATCGCCCCGTGCGCCTGGCCGGACGCGATCATCGGATTGACCAGCACGCCGTAATCGTCGACCGCGGTGTAGCGCGCCAGCGAAACGCGCCCGGTGTCGCGGTCGATCTCGACCTCGACGACATGCGCGCCGTTGGGAAACGTCAGGTGTTCGCGCTTCCAGGCATGATAGGTGTCGAGCGGCCTGTTTCTCTCGCGCCCGAGGGCGGCGATCTCGAGCAGGCCGATGGCGCGGTCGGTGCCCGACACGACGAAGCGTCCGTCCTCGAAGCGGATATCGGCTTCGGCTGCCTCCAGCGCATCGGCGGCAAGGGCGGTGCCCTTGGCGATGATCTCGTCCGAGGCGCGCCACATCGCGGTGCCGCCCATGTAGGTCGCGCGCGAGCTGCCGTGTCCTCCCCCCGCGACGATCAGGTCGGTGTCGCCCTGGCGCAGCCGGATGCGCTCGTTGGCCACGCCCAGCCGATGGGCGAGGATCTGCGGGAATGTCGTCTCATGGCCCTGGCCGATATGCTGCGTGCCGGTGATCAGCGACACCGTGCCGTCGGGCTCGAAGTGGATGTCGACATTCTCCTCCGGCGAGCCGCCGGTGCCCTTGATGTGATAGGCGAAGCCCAGGCCGCGCAGCCGACCCTGCGCCTCGCTCTGCCGGCGCCGCCCGGCGAAGCCATCCAGGTCGGCGCGGGCCAGCGCCTGGTCGAAGGTCTCGGGAAAGGTGCCGCTGTCGACCTGGAAGCCGAAGCTGTTGGTCATCGGCATGGCGTCGGCCGGCACCATGTTGATCCGCCGCAGCTCGACGCGGTCGAAGCCATGCTGCTGCGCCGCGGCATCGATCAGCCGTTCCAGGATGTTCACCGTCTCGGCGAAGCCCGGTCCGCGCGTGACGCCGATCGGTGCGGTGTTGCTGAGGACGGCCACGATATGCAGCGCGATCACGGGGATGCGGTACACCGTGCCTTGCAGATGGACGTACTGGTAGGTCTGCACGCCGCCGCCGGCGCCCGCCATGTAGGCGCCGAGATTGGCGATGCTGGCGACCTTGAGCGCCAAAAACTTGCCGGCGGCGTCGAGCGCCAGCGCGGCCTCGGCCTGCGTGTCGCGCGCGGCGTGGTCGGCCAAAAACACTTCGCTGCGGCTGGCGATCCATTTCACCGGCCGGCCGGTGCGCCGGGCGGCCCACAGGATCAGGGCATGCTCGGCATAGGCGAAGTTCTTGGCGCCGAAGCCGCCGCCGACGTCGGGCGCGATGAAGCGCACGTCCTTCGGTTCGACGCCCAGGGCGCGCGCCACATGGTTTCGGTTGATATGGATGTTCTGGCTAGAGGCATGAAGCGTGTAGCGGCTGCTGGCCGGGTCGAACTGCCCGATGCAGCCGCGCGGCTCCATCGGGTTGGTGACGATGCGATGATTGTCGAGCGTGAGGCTCACGATGTGCGCCGCCTTGGCGAAGGCCGCATCGGCGCCGGCGGCATCGCCGGTGTGCCAGTCGATGCAGACATTGCCCGGCACTTCGTCGGAGACGAGCGGCGCCCCGCGCGCGCGCGCCGCGTCGCCTGAGGTGACGGCGGCCAGCGGCTCGTAGTCGACCGCGATCAGCTCCGATGCGTCGAGCGCCTGGGCATGGGTCTCCGCCACGACCAGCGCCACCGGCTCTCCGGCAAAGCACGCCTTGCGGCCGGCCAGCAACGGCTGGACCGCGAAGGTGAACGGCTCGCCGGTCTGCACATTGGTCTCGGCATAGGGGCGGAGCGGACCGAGCTTGTCGGCGGCCGCATCGACCGCCGTGAGGACGGCCAGCACGCCCGGCGCGCGCCGGGCGGCATCGGCGTTGACGGCATGGATCCAGGCATGGGCATGCGGCGAGCGCAGCACGACGGCGTGCGCCAGCCGGTCGAAATGCAGATCGTCGAGATAGGCGCCGCCGCCGGTGATGAAGCGCGCATCCTCCCGTCGCTTGGGCGAATCGCCGATCGTGGATTTCGTCATGTCCTGAGCTTCTCCGCGTTCTTCGCCTGCCGAGTCTCGTCCCACCAGTCACTGGCCTGCAGTTTCCAGTAGACGAGCTGGGTGGCGATCCGGCCCAGCGGGCCGCCCGCCCACCCCGTGCCGAAGGGCTGGAACAGCTTATAACGGTCGTCTTCGCCGGCGATAGCGGCAGCCAACGCATCGGCGCCGGCCGCGGTCTGGGCAACGCCATGGCCGCCGAAGGCCGAGCAGACCCAGAGGCCCGGCTCGATTTCGCCGATCTGGGGCATCATGTGCGGTGCATAGCCCATGATGCCAGGCCAGGCATAGTCGATGCCGACCTCGCCGAGCGTCGGATAGACCGCGAGGATGTCGCTTCGCATCATGTCGCGCAGCCGGGGCGGTTCGTGCGTGTCGGTGGTGATGCGGCCGCCCCACAGCAGCCGGTCGCCGTCGACGATGCGATAGTAGTCGCCGGCGCGGCGCGTGTCGGAGATCGCGCCGGTCCAGCGAAGGACTTCGGCGAGCTTGGGCCCGAGCTTCGCTGTCACCGCGACATAGGTCGCCACCGGCAGGACGGCGCGGGCGATGCGCGGCTGCACCCGGCCGAGATCGGCATTGCCGGCCAGCACGATGTGCGGCGCCGAGATCTCGCCGCCCGACTCGCGGTTCGACAGACGCAGGCGCCAGGCAGCGCCCTGACGCTCGAGCCCGGTCGCCTCGGTGCGCTCATGCACCGCGCCACCGCGTTGTTCGATGTCGCCGGCGAGGGCCAGCGCGAGATTGAGCGGATGGATGTGAAACGCTTGCGGGTCGTGAATAGCCTGGTGATAGCGCTCGCTGTCGATCAGGGCGCGCGCACGCGGGGTGTCCCACGGTTCGAAGCTGGCGCCGAGCTTTGTCGCGAGCGCGCGCGTGCGATCGGCGAAGCCCGTGCCTTGGTCGGTGCGCGAGACTGTGAGCTTGCCGCTGCCCATGCGGATATCGGGCCGGCCAAGTTCCTCCAAGGCGGCGCGCACGATCGCCACGCCGCGCTGCGACTGGGCGTAGAGCCTGCGCGCGTGATCGATGCCCAACCTGTCGATCAGGGCCCCCGACCGCGCGGCGAAGCCCGCGCTGACGAAGCCGCCGTTGCGGCCGGAGGCGCCCCAGCCGATGCGCCGGCGCTCGACAAGCACGACCCTGCGGCCGCGCATCGCCAGCAGCCGCGCCGTGTGCAGGCCGGCGAAACCGCCGCCCACGACGGCGACATCGGCCTCGATCCTGCCCGAAGGCGATGCACGATCGGGGCTCGAGTCTCGCGTGGCGGCATACCAGCTTGCCGGATAGTCGGTGTCGGCCATTGTGCGGTCTCTCCGCGGCAACAGGTGGCACGGGAAGGCTTGCGCGGTCACCTCCTCTGTCGCACTAAAGGTCGAATCAATCCGGAGGAAGTATGTCGCTCGATTTCGATGCGGTGGTCATCGGCGCCGGGTTCGGCGGCATGTACATGCTGCACCGCCTGCGCCAGAAGGGTTTTGGGGTGCGGGTGTTCGAGTCCGGCAAGGGCGTCGGCGGTACCTGGTACTGGAACCGCTATCCCGGCGCGCGCTGCGACGTCGAAAGCGTCCAGTATTCCTACCAGTTCTCGCCCGAGCTGCAGCAGGAATGGGAATGGACCGAGCGCTACGCCACCCAGCCCGAGATCCTGCGCTATGCCAACCACGTCGCCGACCGCTTCGACCTGCGCCGCGACATCCGGTTCGAGACCAGGGTCACCCAGGCCCGGTTCGACGAGACGGCGCACGCCTGGACGGTCGAGACCGACAAAGGCGATCGCATCACCGCCCGCTTCGTCATTACCGCGATGGGCTGCCTGTCGTCGCCCAACACGCCCACGATTCCCGGCCTGGAAGATTTCAAGGGGCCGACCTATCACACCGGCAACTGGCCGCATGAAGGCGTCGACTTTTCGGCCAAGACGGTGGGCATGATCGGCACCGGCTCGTCGGCCATCCAGTCGATCCCGATCATCGCCCAGCAGGCGAGCCACCTCACCGTGTTCCAGCGCACCGCCAACTACATGGTGCCGGCGCACAACAAGCCGCTCGATCCGACTTATGTCAGCGACGTCAAGGCGAACTACGAGGCGATGCGCCGCCGCGCCAGGAAAATGCCGGCAGGCATCGACTTCGCCTTCAATCCCGCCTCGGCGATCGAGACCGACGAGGCCGAGCGCCGGCGCCTCTTCGAGGAGCGCTGGAACTATGGCGGCCTGGGCTTCATGGGTTCGTTCTCCGACCTGCTGCTGAACGCCGAGTCGAACCGGACGGCGGCGGATTTCGTGCGCGCCAAGATCCGCGATGTGGTGAAGGATCCCGAGCTCGCCGAAAAGCTCACGCCGACCAACGTCATCGGCTGCAAGCGGCTCTGCGTTGATACCGGCTATTGGGCGACCTTCAACCAGCCGCACGTCACCCTGGTCGATGTGAGCGACGAGCCGATCGAGCGCATCACGGCCGATGGCCTGCGCGCCAAGGGCAAGGACTACACGTTCGACTGCCTGGTGCTCGCCACCGGCTTCGACGCCATGACCGGCGCGTTGCTGCGGGTCGACTTTCGCGGCCGCGGCGGCGTCTCGCTGCAGGACAAGTGGAAGGAGGGGCCGAAATCCTATCTCGGCCTCACCCTGGCGGGTTTTCCCAACCTCTTCACCATCACCGGTCCGGGCAGCCCCTCGGTGCTGACCAACATGCTGCCGTCGATCGAGCAGCACGTCGAATGGATCGCCGAGTGCATCGACTACATGCGCGCGAAGGGCGCCACCTCGATCGAGCCCAGCCGCGAGGCCGAGGAGGCCTGGGTCGGCCATGTCGGCGAGGCGGCCGGCGGCACGCTGCGCTCGACCTGCAGCTCGTGGTATGTCGGCGCCAACATTCCGGGCAAGCCGCGCGTCTTCATGCCCTATATCGGCGGCTTCCCGGCCTACATCGAACGCTGCGAGGCCGTGGTGAAGAACGGCTATGAGGGGTTCTCACTATCATACTGAGCGTAGGCAATTCCGTCATGACGGAGGGGTCGCTTAAACCCCAACCGCCTCACCGTCGCTGCGCGGGTCGGCGCCGCCGGCCAACTGGCCGCTCACGGGATCGATGGTGATGCCCTGCGCATGGCCCGCCGTTTCGTTCCAGTCAGTCCAGCGATTGACGATATGGCCGCGCCGTTCCAGTTCGGCGATCGTCGCCGGCGGGAAGCGGCCTTCGATGTGCAAGGTGTCGCGCGCCTCCAGGAGGCCGAAGCGGCCGGACAGGAAGCGTGGCGCCTCCAGCGCCTGCTGGATGTCGAGCCCGTGGTCGATCATGGCGGCGTAAGCCTGCATGTGGATCTGTGGCTGCCCGTCGGCGCCCATGCAGCCCAGCACGCTCCAAAGCTTGTCGTTCCGGAAGGCGAGCGAGGCGATCAGGGTGTGCAGCGGCGTCTTGCCGGGCTCGACCCTGTTGGGGCTCTTCGGATCGAGCGAGAAGTAGGCCGAGCGGTTCTGCAGCACCACGCCGGTGCGGCCGGCGACGACTGCCGCGCCGAAGACGCCATAGAGTGAATGGATCAGCGATGCTGCGTTGCCCTCGCGATCGACGGCGGCGATGTACACCGTGTCGCCTGCCAGGCTGCCGTAGGAGGGAATGCGGTCCCACGGAAGGGCATGGGCCGGATCCATCAGGGCACGCCGTTCGTCGGCATATTTCTTGGAGATCAGCCGATCCATCGGGACGTCGGCAAAGCGCGGGTCGGCGAGATGTTGGTCGCGGTCGTGGTAGGTGATCTGCTTGGCCTGCACCATCAGATGCACAGTGTCGGGGCCGAGGAAGGGCTTGCGGTGCAAGTCGAGCGGCTCGAGCAGATTCAGCATCTCGAGCACCGCGAAGCCCTGGGTCGGCGCCGGCGTCTCGTAGATCGTGACGTCGCGATAGCTGCCTTTGAGCGGTTTGCCCCAGCGCGCGGCCTGCGCCTTGAGGTCTTCCCGCGTGAAAAAGCCGTCGTTGGCGTCGGAGTAGCGCACCAGCTCACGCGCTACTTCGCCGTCATAGAAGCCGTACCAGCCGTCGCTGGCGATGGCTGTTAGCGTGCGCGCGAGGTCGGGGTTGGTGAGCGTGGATCCTTCCTTGAGGAAGATCGCAGCGGCCTCGGGGCTTTTCACCAGCTCCGCGCGCGCCAGTTCGCGCCAATGAGCGAGCCGTGCCGTCACCGGAAAGCCATTCCTGGCATAGCCGATCGCGCTTTCGAGGCAGCGCTTGAGCGGCAGCCGCCCGTAGGCCGCATGGGCCATGCTCCAGCTCGCGACGGCGCCGGGCACCGTCAGCGTGCCGGGCAGCACGCCGCGATAGGGCACTTCGCCCAGGCCGCGTTTGGTGAAAGCATCGACGGTGCCGCGCGACGTGGCCCGGCCGCCGCCGTCGATGTAGCGCACGGTCCGGGTGCGCGCGTCGTAGATGAGCCAGAAGGCATCGCCGCCGATACCCGTCATGTGCGGGTAGAGGACCGAGAGGGCGGCGCTGGCGGCGACCGCGGCATCGATCGCCGAGCCGCCCTCGCGCAGTATTTCCGCGCCGGCCTGCGAGGCCAACGCATGCGGGCACGTCACCATGCCGTTCGACGCGAGAGTAGCCGGACGGCCAGCGTGAATGTCCATCATGATGCTTTCGTGACTAGCACAGACGCCAGCGATCTGAACGTACATCCGTCGTCTCGACCGAGGGCCGCAGGCCCGAGTGGAGAGACCTTCGCTCCACGATAGGCCGCATATCGTGGAAGCAAGGTCTCTCCACTCCGCGCTTCGCGCTCCGGTCGAGACGACGGGAATAAGGGTGAGGCGAATTTGTGACTGGGCCGAGTTTGTCTTTGGCAAATACGCCTTGCGGAATAGTTGACAGGATCGACGGCGCTTCCTAATACTTAACTCCAAGGTTAAGTAATTCCGCGCGGGCCCCTGATGCTGAAGATCCTCGCCATCATCGTCGTGGTCGTCCTGGTCGTGGTCGCCGGTATTCTGATCTATGCCTCGACCCGGCCGGATTCCTTCCGCGTCCAGCGCTCGGTCAGCATCAAGGCGTCGCCGCAGAAGATCTTCCCGCTGATTGACGATCTCAAGGCATGGGCCGGCTGGTCGCCCTACGAGAAGAAGGATCCGGCGATGAAGCGGTCCTTCGGTCCCGTCACGGCCGGCAAGGGCGCGACCTACGAATGGGAGGGCAACAAGAATGTTGGCCAGGGACGCATGGAGATCCTCGACGTCACCCAGCCGAGCAAGGTCCTGATCAAGCTCGATTTCCTCAAGCCGTTCGAGGCGCACAACATGGCCGAGTTCACCCTGGTGCCCAAGGGCGACACGACGCTGGCCACCTGGGCGATCTATGGTCCGAGCGCATTTGTCACCAAGGTGATGGGTCTCTTCTTCGACATGGACACCATGATCGGCAAGGACTTCGAAGCAGGCCTCGCCGACCTCAAGACTGCGGCCGAAAAGCAGTAACCCAATCGACGGAGTAAACGATGAGCGACGGGAAATGTCCCCGCGTGCCGCTGCTGCTGTTGCTCCTGGCCGCGGTGCCATCCGCCGGCCTGGCGCAATCGACGCCGCCCGGCCTGCCCCCGGGCGTCTACATGGGCGAGCCCGACTACAAGCAGGCGACCGCCGGCACCTACACGCTCGACCCCGACCACGCTGCGATCATCGCGCGCGTGTCGCATATCGGCTACTCCTACAGCATCTTCCGCTTCGATCGCCTGAGCGCGACGCTGGCCTGGGATCCCGCCAATACCGGAGGCGGCTCGCTGTCGGCCAAGGTCGAGACGGCGTCGATCACCTCCAGCGTGAAAGGCTTCGGCGAGCAGCTCGCGGGCGATGAATTCCTGAAATCGAAGGCGTTCCCCGAAGCGACGTTCACCTCGACGGCGTTCCGTCAAACCAGCCCACGCAGCGGCAAGGTCGACGGCCAGCTCAGCCTGATGGGCAAGACCCGTCCGGCGACCTTCGATGTCGAGCTGGTGGGTGCCGGCAAGGGCTTCGCCGGACAGCCGCGCATCGGCATGACCGCCCGCACCCGCATCAATCCCGTCGATTTCGGCCTGCCGCCGCTTCTGGGCGACGCGATCGAGATCGTGGTCGATGCCGAATTCCAGAGGAACCCATGAACGTCGCGACAAGATCGGTCGCGGACGAGCTCGTCCTGACACGCGACATCGCGGCACCACGCGCGCGTGTCTTCGCGGCCTGGACCGACGCCCGCGCGGCATCGAACTGGTGGGCGCCCCGGGACTTCACGCCGCTCGCTTGCGAGATGGATGTGCGTCCGGGCGGCGCCTGGCGTCGCCGCATGCGCGCGCCTGACGGGACCGTCGTCACCAAGTGGGGCGTTTATCACGAGGTCACGGCGCCCGAGCGGCTCGTCTTCACCTATCGGACCGAGAGTGCGGGCGTCAGCGATCCCGAAACCCTGGTGACATTGACCTTCACCGATCTCGGGAATCGCACGCGGCTCACGCTGCGGCACACCGCGTTCGAGTCAGACGCGGCGCGCCTCGATCACCAGGGAGGCTGGACCGGCGCCCTCGAGCGCCTGACGACGTTCATCGCGACGGAGGGAGCAGCGCCGTGAGCAAGACGCGATCGGCGCGCCTGCACGACGCCCTCGCCGCCCACGTCTCGCGCGGCGCCATGCCCGGCCTGGTGGCGCTGGTGAGCCGGCGCGGCGAGACCCATGTCGAGGCGATCGGCCGGCAGTCGTTCGAGAGCGACACCCCGATGCGGCGCGACACGATCTTCCGCATCGCCTCGATGACCAAGCCGATCACGGCGGCGGCCACCCTGATCCTGGTCGAGCAGTGCAAGCTCCGGCTCGACGATCCGGTCGATGAATTTTTACCCGAGCTCGCCGACCGCCGAGTGCTCAAGAGCCTCGAAGGGCCGGTCGACGACACGGTGCCGGCGAGACGACCGATCAGCGCGCGCGATCTTCTGACCTTCACCTTCGGGTTGGGCGCGGTGTTGGTCTGGCCGGCCAGGCACCCGATCCAGAAGGCGGTGGCGGAGGCCGGCCTGTCGCCCGGTCCATCCCAGCCCGATTTCTCGGCCGACGATTTCATGAAGCGGCTGGGCAGCCTGCCGTTGATCTATCAGCCCGGCGAACGCTGGCTCTATCACACCGGTGCCGACGTTTTAGGCGTGCTGATCGCGCGCGCTTCGGGCCAGTCCTTCGCCGATTTCCTGCGCGACCATCTGTTCGAGCCGCTCGACATGCGCGACACCGGCTTCCATGTGCCGACGGACAAGCTCGATCGGCTGGCCGGCGCGTACAGGATGGACCCGCAGAAGAAGCAGCTCGCCTTCTTCGACGACGCCCGCAACAGCCGCTGGAGCAAGCCGCCCGCCTTCGCGGCCGGCGGCTCGGGCCTGGTATCGACTGTCGACGACTTTCTCGCCTTCTACCGCATGTTGCTGAACAAGGGCCTGCACGGGCGCGACCGCATCCTGTCGCGGCCCGCCGTCGAGCTGATGATGTCGGACCAGCTCACCGCAGAACAGCGCCGGGGCGCGGAACTTTTCTTCGGCAACGGCGCTAGTTGGGGGATGGGCGGTGCGGTCGTCACGCGCCGCACCGATCTCTTCACCACGCCCGGTCGTTATGGCTGGGACGGCGGCTACGGCACATCGGGCCATCTCGACCCGGCCGAGGACATGGTCGGCATCCTGATGACCCAGCGCATGATGGAGCAGCCCCAGCCGCCGCGCGTCTTCACCGATTTCTGGACTTCGGCCTACCAATCGATCGACGACTGAAAGGAGAATGTCATGAACGTCCAACCTTACGTGTTCTTCGACGGCAAGTGCGAGGAAGCGCTGGAATTCTACAAAGGCGCGATCGGCGCCAAGGTCGACATGATGATGCGCTTCAGCGAAAGCCCCGAAAAGCCCCAGCCCGGCATGGTGCCGCCCGGCTCCGAGAACAAGGTGATGCACGCCGCCTTCAAGGTCGGCGATACCCAGATCATGGCCTCCGACGGCCATTGCGCCGGCAAGCCATCCTTCCAGGGCTTTGCGCTCACGATCAACGCGGCCAACGACGCCGAGGCCGACAAGCTGTTCAATGCCGTGGCCAAGGGCGGGCAGGTCCAGGCGCCGCTCGGCAAGACCTTCTTCGCCTCGCGCTTCGGCATGGTGACCGACAAGTTCGGCGTGCTGTGGATGGTGCTTTCGGAGAAGGCCTGATCGTCACTTCATCTACCTCCCCCGTCATACGGGGGAGGTATGAATTCCGAGCTGTGCCGCTCCGTCAGGTCTTCTGTCTCGGGCCCGGAATGTGGCGCTGCGGTGTCCCAAGCTTCGCTATCGGGGGAGACCGATTGAGCCTATAGCTCCCGGCATGACAAACCTATCACTGACCAACGAAGAGTTTGCAGCGTTGCGAAGTATCGACGGCAGCATCTTGCAGCGCCGCCCGTCGATGGAAATGGAAATCAGGCTGCGCGGTCTCGGCCTGATCCAGCGCGATGGCATGTCGAGATTGCCGGTACGAACCGCCGCGGGTAATGCCCTCATAAAGACCGGCCCGACACCGGACGCCTGAAGCGGGCTCCGATCAGGCGCGGTCGACGTTGGCGCTGCGCAGCGGCACCCCGAACTCGCGACGGCAGACCTCGGCCAGCACCGCGACGCCCTGTTTGATGGTCTCGGGATCGGGATTGGCGAAGCAGAGGCGCAGCCGGCAGCGGGCATAATCCTTGTTGGTCGACCATTCCGGGCCGGGGTTGAGCGACACGCCCGCAGCCAGAGCCGCCTGCGCGAGCTTCTGGGTGTCGACGTTGTCGGGCAGCTTGATCCAGAGATAGATGCCGCCCGCCGGGTCGCCGAACTCCGCGGCGGTGCCGAACTGCTCGGCCAGCGCCTCGCGCAGGGTCTGCAGCTTGGCGGCGAGCGTCCTGGAAAGCCTGGGCACGTGGTCGGCGAAGTGCTGCTTGCAGAACTCCGCCAGCACCATCTGCTCCAGCGCGCCCGAGCCCGCGTCCTGCTTCAGCGCCAGGATGCGCGCCAGGACCTCCCACTTGGCGACGATGTAGCCGACGCGCAGCGCCGGCGCGATCGATTTGGAGAACGAGCCGATATGGATCACGCCCTCGCCGCCCGCCATGGCGTAGAGCGAGCGCGGCCGCTTGCCGTCCCAGATCAGGTCGGAATAGCACTCGTCCTCGAAGATCATGACGCCGTACTCGGCGGCGATCTTCAAAAGCTCGGCACGGCGGGCCTCGCCCATGATGGCGCCGGTCGGGTTCTGCACCGTCGGGATGGTGTAGAGGTACTTGGGCTTGATGCCCTTCTTCTTCAGCTCCTCGAGCTTTTCCTTCAGCGCGTCGAGCCGGAGCCCTTCCCCGTCGAGCGGGATGCCGATCGTGTTGATGCCGAGCTTGGTGAGCTTGGTCAGCGCGCCGGCATAGGTCTCCTGCTCGATCAGCACCGTGTCGCCCTTGGCGAGCAGCAGGCTGTTGATCAGGTCGAGGCCCTGCATCGAGCCCGAAGTGATCAGAATCTCGTCGGGCGAGCAGTCGATGCCGGCATGGCCCTTGAGCTTGCCGGCGAGGAACTCGCGCAATGGCCGATAGCCGAGCGGGCCGCTGTTCAGCCCGTAGGTCGCGAGCGACGCGCCCTCGCGCCGCAGGACCGCCGTCGCCGCCGCGATCAGCGCGTCGACCGGCACGTGCTTGGCGTCGTTGTGGCCGCCGATGAAATTGTATTTGGGGAATCCGTTCCACTTGACGGCGGGCGCGGGCGTGCCGGGCGCCAGCAACGGCGCGAAGTCGAAGGGAGCGGTCATGGCGTTTCCTCGGGCGTTTCTTGGTTCCCAAACGCTGGGCCAAGTTCTCCCGATCCGCAACAGATTTGACGTTTCCGTTCCTCCCCACGACGTGAAGAGTGAAGCGCTCATGAATCATTCACCTCCCCCGTATGACGGGGGAGGGATGAGCTAGGCGTATTCTCTACGCCGCCGCCCTGAACGAATGGGCGTTCGCCAGGTCCCACGGCTGCCGCCAGCGCACGTTGCCCGAGCCGGCGATGAGCTCGGCCTCGGCCAGCGAGGGGTACATGTCGGCGAAGGTGGCGACCTGGCTGGGCGAGATGCGGCGGGAGATGTGGATCGGCTTGAATTCCCTGGGATGGTCGAAGCCGGCGGCCGCGGTCATTTCAGCGAGCTCGTGCAGGGTGACGCGGTGGAAGTTGGCGACCCGCTCGATCTTGTCGGGCACGACCAGGGCGCGCTGGCGGGTCGGGTCCTGGGTGGCGACGCCGGTCGGGCAGCGGTCGGTGTGGCAGGATTCCGACTGTATGCAGCCCACGGCGAACATGAACCCGCGCGCCGCGTTGCACCAGTCGGCGCCCAGCGCCATGGCGCGGATGATGTCGAAGGCGGTGATGACCTTGCCGGCGACGCCCAGCTTGATGCGCCCGCGCGCGCCGATGCCGACCAGGGCGTTGTGCACGAAGTAGAGGCCCTGGCGCATCGGCTTGCCGATATGGTCGATGAATTCCATCGGCGCCGCGCCGGTGCCGCCCTCCTTGCCGTCGACGACAATGAAATCGGGATAGATGCCGGTCTCCAGCATCGCCTTGCAGATGGCCAAAAACTCCCACTCGTGGCCGATGCAGAGCTTGAAGCCCGCCGGCTTGCCGCCCGACAGGCGGCGCATCTCGGCGATGAAGCGCATCATCTCGACCGGCGTCGTGAAGGCGGAATGGCTGGACGGCGAGATGCAATCCTCGCCCATCGGCACGCCGCGCGTCAGCGAGATCTCGCGGCTGACCTTGGGCGCCGGCAGCACGCCGCCATGGCCCGGCTTGGCGCCCTGGCTGAGCTTCAGCTCGACCATCTTGACCTGCGGATTGGTGGCGCCGGCAGCGAACTTCTCGGGCGAGAAGGTGCCGTCGGGATTGCGCGCGCCGAAGTAGCCCGAGCCCAGCTCCCAGATGATGTCGCCGCCGTTCTCGCGGTGATGGGGGCTGTAGCCGCCTTCGCCGGTGTCGTGCGCGAAGCCGCCCTTCTTGGCGCCGCCGTTCAGCGCCCGGATGGCGTTGGCGCTGAGCGATCCGAAGCTCATGGCCGAGATATTGAGCACCGAGGCCGAGTAGGGCTGGGTGCACTCGGTATCGCCGATCATGATGCGGAACGGTTCCTTGGCGACCGGCCGCGGCGCGATCGAGTGGGCCATCCACTCGTAGCCGTCGCTGTAGACGTCGTAGTGGGTGCCGAACGGCCGCACATCGAGCGCCGCCTTGGCGCGCTGATAGGCCACCGCGCGCCGGTCGCGGCTGAACGGCATGCCGTCCTTGTCGCCCTCGAAGAAATATTGCCGTAGCTCCGGGCGGATGCCTTCGAAGATGAAGCGGAAATGCGCCAGGATCGGGTAGTTGCGCAGGACCGAGTGGGATGTCTGGAAGAGATCGATCGCGCCGACGATGGTCAGGAAGAGCGCGACGCCGAAGCCGATCGCCAGCAGGATCGACCGCTGATCGAGCGCCAGGCCGATGGCGAAACCCACCGTCGACAGGATCGCCAGGGTAAGCGCGATGAAGCGCGGGGTGAGGGGCAGCAGCAGGGGTGACATTACATCCTCACTTGGATCGAACCTCGCGCAGGCGCGCATCGGGCTTGGCCAGCGCGCCGCGGCGCTGCAGCTTCACCGCCTGGACCAGCGCGCGGGCGGCGTTGCGCGTCTCTTCCTGGAAGGCCCGGTCATGGTCGAGCGCCTCGTGGCTGGTCGCATAGGGCTCGTAATAGCCCACGTAGCGGTCGAGCTCGGCGGCTTGGCCGGCCGAGACCAGCCCTATATCGTTCAGCCAGTCGACGAGGATTCGGCGCAGCGTCTCGGCGCCTGCGGCATCGCCATGCACGACGACAGAAAATGTCCGGCCGGCGAGATGGCGCGGATAGTCCCAACCTTGCATCTCCAGGTCCTTGGCCTTCTGCGGATCCTTGCCGCCGGTCGTCGTCGGGTCGGGATTGCCGCCGTCGGCGCACACCAGGCGATCGATCATCGCCTTGAGGCCCGACGGTGCCTGATACCAGTTCACCGGTGTCACGATCATGACGCCGTGGGCGGCTACCCACTTGGGATAGATCTCGGCCATCCAGTCGTTGACCTGGCCCAGCGAATGATTGGGATAGCAGGAGCAGGGCCAGTGGCAGAGCGGCATCGCCGTCGACACGCAGGCCTTGCAGGGCAGGATCTGCCGCCCGTACTGCGAGGTGAGCAGGCTGAGGTCGAGCAGCTCGACCTCGAAGCCGCGCTCGCGCTCGATCACGCGCCGGGCAATCTCGACCAGCCGGAAGGTCTTGGACATCTCGCCGGGACAGGTCTGGTCGCTGCGCGAGGAACCGTTCACCAGCAGGATGCGTGAGCGCGACGCCGCTGCCTTCTGCCCCCGCTCGGCACGGGCGATCGAGTCGCGCGTCTTGAGCCAATCGATGGAGAGGTCGTAGTCCGGATCGGCGAAGCGCGGACCGGCCCGCTTGGTGCGCGGGGCCTTGCGAGAATCACGGTAGCCGTCCCAGGCCGCTTCGATGATCTTGGCGATCTCGCTCTGCAGCGGATCGAAGGCAGGGTCGACAAATCGTTCGCGGGCGCGCCGGGTGAACTCGGCTTTCGTTAGTGCAACGCTCGGCATGCCCTTGCGGACTTTTATTTTCGCCATGACGGATCCTCCCGGACCCGTCGAGGATAGCGCGTTATTTCTTTCGTCCGCCGCGGGAAATCGCCTGCAGCGCCTTGAGGTGGGAGGCGGTGGCCGACAAGGCCTTGCGTTCGATGGCGCGGTAATGGCGGATCAGCTCGACGCCGCGCGGCGTCAGCACCGCGCCGCCGCCGGTCTTGCCGCCGGTCTGCGCCGAGACGAGGGGCTCGGTGAAGCTCTGGTTGATCTCGGCCACCAGCTCCCAGGCGCGCTTGTAGGACATGTTCATCGAGCGGCCGGCGGCCGAGATCGAGCCTTCGCTGGCGATGCGCTCGAGCAGCGCCACCTTGCCGGGGCCCAACCGGCCCTCCTGGTCGAAATCGATGCGGATGCTAAGACGCGGCATCGTACCTCGCTGGATAAAAGTCATGAGCCTCCCCCGTCACACGGGGGAGGTGCCCCCGAAGGGGGCGGAGGGGGAAGGCCGCACAGGTGATCTCCGAAAATTTCAGATCTGAAATTTGCAGGTGCCTCGACTGGGGCTTTTCCCCACCCCCCCCCCCCCCGGCCCCCACCCCCCCCCC